>Ga0209755_10007482_pt1 | contig 11817 bp, 2 predicted proteins | sample TergutCo191P1_FD_187301 | JGI IMG/M metagenome (GOLD analysis project Ga0209755, IMG submission 187301) | Cornitermes sp. P1 segment gut microbial communities from Petit-Saut dam, French Guiana - Co191P1 (SPAdes) (version 2) | ecosystem: Host-associated > Arthropoda: Insects > Digestive system >...
CGGGAGAAAGCGTAATAAAGGTTAATCATCCTAAAGCTCAATATCCTATAAATATACTTGTATTTGTTTTGGGAGCTAATCAAAATCCATTATATATAACATCAAAAGATAATATTATAACAATGAATGCAAATGATGCAAAAAGAGAATTTCAAGTTGAGTTAAAAAATGGAACTGATGATGACAATAGCGGGTTTGTTTATTCAATAGTACAGGGAAAGGATATAATTGAGTTAAACGGTTATCAGAAAAAAGGTACTATTTTACCTAAAAAGGCAGGAGTTGCGATAATTGAGATAGATCATGTTAAAACAAATTATCCATTGCAAATACAGGTAATAGTTAATGAGAATATTGATTATAAATATATAGAAGTAAGCAGGAATCTTTTAATATTTAACACGGATAACTCTCAAATATTTGAGGCTACTTTTGTAGGAGAAGCTCCCAATGATGTTAATAATAAATTTAAATATAGTATACAAAACGAGAATATTTGCTCTGTAGTAAATTCACAAGGAGTATTTTACGTTTATCCTTTAGCAAAAGGAAAAACTGTAATAACTATAGAAAATGAGTATGTAAATTTTAAAAGAGAAATACTTGTAATAGTTAATAAAGGTGAGAATATATTAAAAAATGAGAAATATATATGGACTAGCCAAAATCTTATTACTATGGAAAAAAATGGTTTAAATACTACTTTAAACATGGTATTGGTAAATGGAAACGAAGCTGATAAGGATATGTTCGAGTGGATTATAGAAGACAATCATGTTATTGATATTGAACCTGTTTACGGTAATTGGAGAGAAGATAATAAAAATAATTCTGTTTTTTCAAGAACAATGATAAGCGAAGATGAATATTTAAAAGATTTTATGGCTACAGCTTTAATAATACCTAAAAACGTAGGGACAAGCAGAATTATGTTAAGGCATGAAAAGTCTGAAAATAATTGCGTTGTTGTGGTTAAAGTATATCCTGTTAATACCTTTGGAAACGTGCCTGTTGTATTAAGCGGAAGTCCTTATTATGAGGTGGTAAAAGGTAAAAACAGGGACGTTAATTTGATGATAGCGTCCGGTAGTATTAATGACGCTGTTAATTTAGATTGGGAAATACAGGATAATGATATAGTAGATGTTGTAGGAACTTCTCTTAATGCAGTTTTAAAAGGCGGGGTAAAATCAGGATACTCCAACATGGAAGTAAAGGGTGAATATTTAAAATATCCTTTTAGATCAATAGTAATAAACAGGGAAGAAGATGAAGTTTTAGGTAAATTTATATATGTTTTAAACCCATTTATAACGGCGGCAAGAGGCACACAAGTATATCAGAGAATATACGGCATGGGTTTGGAAGAAAATGATTTAAAGAATTTAAATATAAATATTACATCTTCCAGTAAAGACAAAGAAATAATTAGATGTAATTATTTTAATGGAGATATTGTATTTGATATATTAGAAACAGGAAGTTCTGAAGTTAGAATATCTGGAAATGGTTTAAATGAAATATTAATAACAATATTTGTAGAAGAGGAAAAAGTAAATCCTTCTAAACCTTTTTATATAACTTCTGATAAAGAAATAATTGGTTTATCAAAAAACGGTACAAAAAACAAATATGATTTATTTGTTAATCTGGTTGGGGCTTCTCAAAAGCATTATGATGATTTAATTTATACAAGTTTAAATAATAATATAGTTACAGTAAGCGGAGCGGGAAAATCATGTATTATTACTGCTAAAAATGAGGGACAAACAGTAATAAGAGTAAAACATGAAAAAAGCATAAATGATCTTGATATAGTAGTGTATGTTGTAAATGATGATAATGAGTTAAATAATAAAGTATTTTTATTAACAGAAAAAACTAATTATATGCTTGAAGTGGGAGATTTACAACTTATAAATATTAGCAGTAACGCAGATCAGGGGAAACTTGATAATATTACATGGGGTGTTGATATAGACGATATTATTGATATAAATGTGTCTAGTGATATGTTAAGCGCATTTATAAAACCTATAAAAACAGGAAATGTTGTTTTAAGTGTAAGACATAATAATAATTATATGCCTTTAAATATAATGATTTCTGTTGTAAACAAGAAAAATAGTGTATTAAGCATAGGATTACCGTCTATTGTTGAGGCTGTTATTAATAATAATATTACTGTAGAAACACAAGCTTCAGATTTAAGCAGGTTAAATTATCAGGAATTAATATTTAAAGTACAGGATGAAAATATAGCGAATATTGGAAGAATCGGTAAAGATTTAAATATATTACCTAAAAAAGCTGGAAATACAATAATAAAAGCTAAATATGAGCCGTCTGGATTTGAGAAAGACATATTGTTATATGTTTATAATACAGCTAATGACATGTATTCAAATTATATAATATCTGTAGATAAGAATTATATTAAAATGAATAAAGGGGAAACTAGAGATATTCAATTAACATTTGGTACAAATAAACTTCCTGATCATGAAATAATAAATTTAAGATGGGTTGTAGCCGATTCTGATAATAAGGCTATATCTGTAACTAATAATGGAAGCAAAGGAACAATAAAAGCGGAAAGAAAAGGAACTAATTACTTGGAAATATATTCAAGTAATAATATAACCAATAAAATTATAATTGAGGTTGAAGTTGATGAAGGCGAAGTAATTAATGGTGAATATTATATTGATATAAATAATAATGACAAAATAAAGAAGATAGTTACTGGCAGTTATTCTGAAATGTATGTAAATATTTTTAATGGAAATAATGAAATTACTGTTAATAATGGTGATATAACATATGAAATAGAAACGCAAGGAATAGTTCAAATATTTAACTCTTCTAATTATTTTAGAATTACAGGATTAAAAGAAGGGCAAACAAGTATTAATTTTAAATATTCTGTACTAAATAGTGTTTTAGAAGAAAAAATAATTGTTTATGTAGGGTCTCAAAATAAACTGGACAATATATACGCTATATTTGTAGAAGAGAATAACTATCTTATAAGAAAAAATGAAAGTATAAATATAAAGATTGAGACAGAGGATAATAATTTCATTAATTTAAATAAAATATTATATGAAAAAGCAAGTAATAAGAATATAATATCTATTTCAGAGATAAGTAAAAAAGAAATAAAGGTTTTAGGTTTAGAAAAAGGTAATGAGACTATTAACATAAAATTTAATGGTGAAATAGTTAATAAATTATATATTTCTGTAACAGAAACTTCTTCTACTGCTCTATCTGTATTCATGCAAACTGAGAATATAATAGGTATAGTAAGAGGACAGGAATATTTAGCTAGTGTTTACACAAATTTAGAAGATTATAACTTAAAAGATATTAGATGGTATTCAGAAGATGAGAATATTGTAAGCGTGGGTATAGATAATTCAGGTGATAAACAAGTTTTAAAAGCGAATAATGTTGGTAACACTTTTGTTTCAGTAAGATATGGCTCTGTAGAAAGATTTATATATGTGTATGTTAGAAATACTAAATATGAAGTTGATAATTATGAAGTTTTAAACACTGATAATAGAAATTATATTATAGAAAAAGGACAGGGAATTACTCTTAATATATCAAATAATAAAAACACTATAAAAGGAAATACTATATTTACTGATTATTATAATAGTAATTTTAACAATGTAATAGAAATAGTAAGTAATGATAATAAATCGGTTAATTTAAAAGGTTTAAATGAAGGTATAGCTGTAATAAAAGTAAAAAATGATTTGTATCCTGATACAAATATTTTAATTTATGTTGAGGTCTTAACAGGCGGATTATATGGCACTTCAGGAGTAAGCAATAATAGTAGATACATAACATCAAGAAATACTCTATTTGTTTTAGAACCATATGAAGAAGAATGTTGGGCTGAAGTAAGCGTAATGGGAAGTGATTTTTATTATAACAGTTATTATTCATGGTATGGATACAATGGGAATATTATAGAAGTAATAAACTATGGTGATAGGGCTAAAATTATACCTAAAAATAAAGGAAAAACTGTAATTTATGTTGGAAACCCATATTGTGATAACGTTCTTGAAATTACGGTAATTGTAGGTGAAGGAAGTAAAGAAAATGGTATTAATGACAAATTTATATTTGTTGAAAAAGATATATATGATATTAACGTAAATGATCCTCCTTTTACTGTTTATTATGAATTAAGAAACGGTGATATTAAAAACTCAATAATAGACATGAGATTATTTGGGAATTCAATACAGGCTATAAATTTAGATATTGCTGATTTGGAAATGGGAAGAATACAGGTAACTCCTAAATATACTGGACAAAGTATAATTGAGCTTGTAATAGATGATTTGACTTACTCAATTTATTTTATGGTAAGAAACACAGTAACAACAGGAGCTGTATTCCTTACTACTTCTAATAACGTAGTATTGACAGGCAAAAATGTTGTTCAAACAGTGGATATAAGGCTTATTAATTTTGTTGAAATGGATAGTTCCAAATTTGTTTGGGGAATTGAGGATAAAACAATAGCCCAAGTTATAGGAAATGGAACAAGAGCGCAAATATACCCTGAAAGGTTGGGTGAGACAAGATTCTGGGTTAGACATGAAAACGCTACGAATAATGAAGAAAATAAATTATACATGAATTTAAGAGTTGTTGAGGATTATATTAAGGAAAAAGCTGTATATCTTACTACTAACACTAATGTAATAGAAACTGTAGTGAATGAAACGCTTAATTATGTAAGTGTTGAAAAAATAGGCGGTAATATAAACGTAGTTGACGCAATATGGAAAACTGACGATCCCACAGTTATTACTCTTACTGGAAACAACTTTAAAGGTAGTTTTATAGCTAAAAAAGCTGGAATTACAAGAATTACTGTTACAAATTCTGAATGCTCGTCTCCTATAGAAATTATAGTAATAATTAAAGAACCTTCAAATACCGATTGTTTTATAGATACTTTTTCAAAATTGTTAACTTTAACACCGGGAGAAACTAATCATAGAGTACAGGTTCAATTGGTAAACGGAAGCGAGAAAGATAATGACAGATTTTTATGGTCTGTTTATTATCAGGTTCCAACAGATACTAAAATATCTGAGATGGGTGGAAATGTTGTTAGTTTAAACACGATAGGAAACGTATGTTATATAAACGCAATAAATGAGGGAACTGCGAAAATCAGAGTAGCTCATGATAAATCGGATAGTCCATTGTATATTGTTGTATATGTAACAAAATATTTAAATGTATCATTTAAAGAACAACAAAAAGAGATGGTAGAAAATACTAATCAATTTATTAAATTAAATATTCCTTCATATGAAAATTTCAGAGGTAAGGTTATATATACTTCTGATAATCCTGATGTTTGTAAAATTATTGGTATAGGGGATTCTGCAATATTGAGCGCAGGTATACCGGGAATGGCTATATTAAGCGCAAGAATAGAGGGATTGGAAGCTGTGTCTGAAATGATAATTAATGTAGTATATGATGATCCTGAAGTATTTCAGATTACAACTCCTAAAACTATATATGTTATAAATCCAAGAGATGTGCCATTTAAGATTGACGCTAGAATTAAAAGCGTGAACGCAAGGGATACTGATAATGATGATTTAGTATGGATACTAGAGGAAAAAGCTGGAGATACTTTACAAATATTCCCAAAAAATGGGAAAAAAGCTAGTGACAATGATTCAGATTATCCTTTTGATTATGACGCAAGAGGAAGAGAAATACAGATAAGTCCCGTTCCTCTTTTAAATAATGTTGAATTTACTGAAACCGTTGTTACTATTGGTCATAAATTGGTAAGTAAACATTATTGGAAAACAATATATATAAGAAATTCAGAAGTAGCTGATGCTATTACGCTCGACAAAGTTACAATAGCAATGGGAGATACAGGAACTGAGAAATTAAGGGCTACTATAGTAGGAGGTAGAGCTAGAGATTATGACCAGATTTTCTGGAATGTTATTCCTGATACTTATTATGATGGTACTTTAATAGATGTTGTAAGGGTTATAGGTGAAGGCAGAGATGTTATGCTTCTACCTGTTGGTGAAGGAATGGCTATAGTACAGGCTATTTACAACGGATATGTAGCTGAATGTTTAGTAAAAGTAGAAGCTCAATATAATATTCAATTTGTAGTTCAGAATATTAAGTTGTATCCGGGAAAAGAAGTAAATGTAAAATACAATATGAAACCAAGCACGGCTATGGTAACGCCTATAAATATGGGAACTAACGCTGAAAACAAACAGATAGTATCTGTGCAAAATGAGACTTTAATACAGGAATTAAAAGTAAAAGCTGAAAATGAGGGACAGGCACAGGTTACTTTAATAATGTCACCGGGAAACAAAAGAACTATGCTAAACATAGTTGTTAAAGAAAATTATGAATTTGTTATGGGTAAAAATGTTCAAGTTCCGCCTTCTGAAGCAAATGATAATTTTTGGACAGAACATCAATATAGAGTATACCCTGATGATACTAGATTAACATTAAGACCACAGCAAAATATTCCTGAAGGTTTTACTGTAGAAATAGGACAGCCAATTAAACAGCCTTCTTTGGTTGACAGTCCTTCATCGCAAGACGGATGGGGTAAAATTTATTTAAAAACAATAAAGGAACAATATGATTTTACTTTAAATTTTGAACAGGTAAAAGCTGACGGTTCAAGTGTAAGTCCTCCAAATATTATAAGTTTAAAAATAATATCAAGAATTGGCGATCCAGATGATCCTGAATCTTTGGAACAAATAATACCTTATATACCAATAAGAAAAGATAATGGTGAATATGAAGGTTCTGGCTATATTTCTTCTTTAAAGAATAATAGTTTTACAAAAGAAATCAAAAATGGGAAAACTAAATATGTTTTAAATATTGCTGATGGAGATGAAAGATATATATTATTTGATAAAAAATTTGGGAATAAATCAATTGCTAATTTTGATAAACCAGTACATAGCACTATTGATGCAAATGAAAAATTGTATGATAAATTAAATGCATCAGATATTGGATTTGTTTTTGAAAGAGTTAATATTGAGTATAATGGAACTCTACAACCCGCAATAAGAGTATCAGGAGGTCATGATGTTACAAATTATAACAGAATAGCTTTTAATAAAAGACCTCTTGTAGAATCAACTGCTGATAATGTATCTGGTGGTAGTACTAAAACAGTTACTACACAAGTTCAACAATGGATTAGTCAAATAAATTTAAATGAATTTAATGGATATAGTAACACTATTGAAAACCTTAATCTTTGGTATTTAACTGATAAATGGATAAAAAGTTATGATCCCTATTATTTATATAATGAAACAGATATTAATCATATGATAAATAATAGTAATATTAGTTTTACAGAAAATAATGAATGGTGGTATAAAAACAGTTTAATTGATGTAAATTTAATAAAAGAAAATCCTCCAATTAATTTAAATATAGCTACTTTAGAAGATAAATATAATTATAATTATTTAGAAGATAAAACTGCTACAGGAGTAGAAAAAATAAAAGAAATTCCACATTTTAATAATGAAACATGGTATTTATATACAGAAGAGCAATTTAATGCTATTAAAACTTATAGTGAAAACAAAGAACATCTATTTGTTCTTTATAATAGTGTTTTTGGCGAAATTAATAATAATTATAAATATTGTTCAGAAATAGCGATGTTTAACTATACAAAAATAGAAAGTAATGAAGAAAATGTAAATATCATAGAAAATGGTGTAGAGAAGATAAAAAATATTGTAACATATACATATGAGACATGGTATTTATATAAGGAGGAAGAAGTAAATGATATTAAATTGTTTAATACAAATACTTTAAATGATTTTAAAGACTATATAAATATATTTGAGGAAAATAATAATATTTACAAGTATTGCTCTAATAAATACAGTTATGATTATAAAAAAACTGTAAATGTTGAATTAAATGGTTTTTTAATTAATCTACCTATTAGAGTTGATACATATTATTATAATAATGATGAAGTAGATTATAATGTTAATAATGTATTTTATGATGAAAATGAAGCTCCAAAAATAATTATTGATGGTCAAGAAACAATAAATTATTATTATAAATTCAATAATATTATTAATTTTGATACAATAGATGAAGATGGTTATATAAGAACAGAAAGTAAATTTATATATACAAGAAAAAAACCTAATCTTACAACAATAAATTTATATGTATATAATATTTTCAATAGTATGAGTGATATGTTTGAGCCTTATTTATTAGAAGAAAACAAAGAAGAAGCTTATATAGTTTGGAAACAATTAAAAGATAATAATTATTATAAAAATATAAATAGTAATTATATTATTTGTAGAAATAGACTTTATAGTGAAGTGACAACTATAATACCTGACAATACAGCTTCAAAAATATCTACTTGGGACATATTAAATGAAAACCCTAATTTTAGATATGGAGCTTCACTTAGTTTTAAAATTGATTATGATAGTAAAAATAATGCTTATTATATGAATTATTCAGGTCTTTATGGAAAAACAGCTACTTACAAAAGATTTGATTTTTGGTATGGAGAATCCAGACATTATCCTCCCGATTTTCATGGGACTGAACGAAAAACAAATAAAGAATCTATAGGTGATAGAGATACGTTTAGATTATTATCAAGTATGCCGTTTATTACTGATGCTGATAAAGTTAGTTTATTTAATACTTTAGTTAAAAATGCGCCTGATTATGATTTTACAATTAATTTAATTGGAAATCATAAAATAAGATGTGAAAATCTTTATTTCACAGAAGGTTACTATGCGAAAGGTAATAAAACTGCAAAGCAACCTCAAAATGATGAAGTAATAGGTTATTATGATCCTCCTTATAATACAGACCCTAAATGGGGAGGTTCTGATAAATGGATTTGGCAAGGTTATAGATGTACTAAATGCAGTTATACTTCAAAAACTCCTAATTCATCATTTATAGGCTATACTTATCCAACAAAAGCGTATTTTTATTCAAATGATGAAAGTAAAGTTAAAGCTCCAGATAGAATATATTTTAATTTTAAACAATCTTATAGATTAGAAAGAACATGTGGTTCATGGAAAGATGGAGAGCATAGAAAACATACAGATGATAGATTATATAATAGAGCGAATGAACAAGATGATGAAGCTTTTAGAGAATTTAGTTATTATAATTTAAAAGAAGGAAATAAAAAAAGCTTTAATATATTTGGTAATGGAGATAGTTGGGTAAATTTTTATTTGCAATCATATCATAAATTAGAAGATGGCAATGAGTATTTAATTAATAATGACGCTATTGTTAAAAACAGAATCAGATGGGAATCTGTAGGAGGGAATGGAAAATTAATTGTACCTATGCATAGAACTGAAGTTTATCCTTTTACTCAGTATTTTCATTATGATAATAAAAATGAAGTATTAATAGATAGAACAGGTAAAATTATAAAATATGCAGATGTTACAGGAGAGCCAATGCCAGCAACAACAAAAAAACATTTACATAGCTACAGATTAAATTTTACTTTACCAGTTCAATACGCAGGAGAAGCGGGAAAAGGAAGAACAGAAGACATTGAATTTGAGATAAATTATTTTATATACGAATCTGCTTCAAATTTCGAGTTTAATTCTGTAGAATATAATAATGGTACGCATGTAGAAATACCGGGAGCTATAAGAGATTGGGATAGTTATAATACAGCTAAGTCAGAATTTGATAAAGTTAATAATATATTTGAAGATATTAATAGAGAGGGGATAAAAGTTGGTTATAATAATAGATTATAATAACTTATTAAAATAAAGAAAAATTACCTGTTTTTATTAAGTTTTCAAATGTTTTATTTAAAAGAGACAGAAACTCCTTTTTAAAGGAGTTTTTAATAGAAAGGAGGTTTGTAAAAGAAGGTTTTTTAAGCTTTTTATCTTTATAAAACTTGTCAGGGACAAAAAGTTGATATTCCAAGATGTTCAAGGATTTAGAAAGCGTTGATACAGTACTATGGCTTACCCATTTTCTTGCGGTTTCGATATTTCTGATAGTTTGGACTGAAATATTAGCTTTTTCAGCCAATTGTTCCTGAGAATAATGAAGGGATTTACGGTAATTTGTTACATTTTGAGCTAAAATATCCATAATATTATGGTTATTGATTGATTTCATAAGGTAATAATAACCTATATGCTAATAATGGCAATTTATTATAGGTTATATACATGTGTACTACTATAGGTTATTACTATGATTTTTATTGACAAAATAGATATTATGTGATAAAATAGTATATTAGAGAATTTTTAAGGAGAAATAAAATGAAGAAAATAATTTTATTATTAATTTCTGTCGTAATGTGCGTGACATTTATATCATGCGATAATTTAGGAAACAATGAAAACAATGGACACAATAATGGAAATAACGGGAATAATGGAAACAATAACGAAAATCCTATAAATCAGGGAGAAAATAATAATTTAACTATCCCTGAAAATCTTGTTTATTTAAAATATAAGAAAAACGATTATGTTTTAGAGTTTACAAAAACAGGAGTTAAAATAAACAATACAAATTATACTCTTGTTAATAAAACAACAGAACAAAATGTGACATATCTTCATTTTAACAATGATTTAACTATAAACTTTATTTTAATATTAAACGGACAATTAAATTCTGTTACTTTCCAGAGTTTAGGATTATCTGGGATGGGATGGAGTAAATATCTATCTTTTATTTACCAAGGTGTATTGTTTTATAATAGTGTTAGTAAATGTCATATTTATTTTTATGATGAAAATGAAATGATTTTTATAAACGAAAATCATTTAGGTTATGATTTTAATTTACATAATATTAATATTAATAATGGTATTATAGAATATGAATTGATAGAAGATTTTACAAATTCTGGTAAATGGGGAATTCAACCTGATAATACTGTAAGAACATTATATGTAAATCCTGAAAATGGTAATTTAGAATTTGGATTTAAAAATTATTCAAATACAGGATGGGAAAGAAAGGAAAAACTCAATTACAATATTCCTCTTCCCGCAATACTAAAAAACAGCACATGGAAAAATAGTGATAATGTTACATTTATATTTGGAGAATATTTTGGAGATAATGTAACAATAACAGGATTAAAAGAAGATTTTATTTTTATAGAAGTAACCGATGGACTTTTCTATTATGGAGTTGGGAATAAATATACTGGTGAAACAGAAATTAGAATTCTATGGAAAGATTCTACAATGAGTAATGATCCAGCGATAAGAAATAGAGCAAATTTAATAATTGACACTAAAAATAACAAATTTAACGCAGATATTACAGCAAGAACAGGAGGTGGCAAATATAATGGTTATGATCCGGGAGATATTTTATATTCTAATTTTACAAAACAAAACTAAATATTAAATTAAACAATATTTTTAAAAAGGCTTCCGAAAGGAAGCCTTTTTTTACGCCTATATGTATTATAAATGTCTAATAATTTTATTAAAAAATACTTGACAAAAGGAATAATATGTGATACAATATATACATCATCTAAAAGATGTGACGGATAAATGTCAATTTATCCGCCTGTCTGTATTTTGAGCAAAAAGCGTGTTACCCCGATTCTCTTTTATAGAGAAGAAAAACTTGTTATCTTTAAACCAGTCGGGAAAATTATTGGGTAATACTGTAGCATCATAGGGACGTGTTGTATTTAAGACAAGT
>Ga0209755_10007483_pt1 | contig 11815 bp, 8 predicted proteins | sample TergutCo191P1_FD_187301 | JGI IMG/M metagenome (GOLD analysis project Ga0209755, IMG submission 187301) | Cornitermes sp. P1 segment gut microbial communities from Petit-Saut dam, French Guiana - Co191P1 (SPAdes) (version 2) | ecosystem: Host-associated > Arthropoda: Insects > Digestive system >...
ATGATTTCAGGTCTCATTTGAAATAACTACTGAGGATGAAATCCTGTGTACTGGAACTTTCAGTTTTCATTGGTAATGCCAGTTAGTGTTTAATGTGATTGTGAAATTTTGGGGGTTGTGGCAGGCATTTTTAGCCTGATGGAATCTGAATTGCTGGTAGGTTGGATACTTTTGAAAATGTGAAAGAATTGAGAACCACTGAATTTCATTTCAGTGTTTTCTGCAAGTCATTTTTGTTCTTAGTTCACTGTACAGAATTTTTTTTTCCCCCCTGTTCCCCCCCATTAAATGGAATTATTGTAGTTGTGGAATGTATGTACCAATAAAATTTTTTATGAATTAAACAGTGACCAGGCATAACTTTGATTTGTACATGGTTCCATGACTCTGTGGATTGAAATTGACATTTCATTGACCTGGTTTATGAATGGTATTAGTTATGTGTAACATATCAGTGCTGAAGTATTTATGATTGCCAATACATGCTGTATAGTATTTGCACATATACAACTTATTAATTTTGGCGAATAAAAGAGAAGAAAAGGTATTTGGTGTTCACAGTAACATTACTTGTGAAAGAGACTTCCGCTGTCTCAAAATAACCAAAATTATGAAAGATGCTGTTATTATTAATGGAGGAAGAGAGGGATAACCTCATGAAAAATATGACCTGAGTATTTGTTACTGAGGATCTTGGTGAGATTGTGAAGTGATACATGTTAGTAGTAACTCATAAAATACTCCCAGAGATTTCCATATTTGCAGCTAAAATCAACCAACCTCCAACCCAGCAATCCCACTTGGAAACATTTGCTTTTACTTGGTTCATACACTGGATATGGTACATGAAGCAAAATTAACAGAACCTCCATTGAACATGCCATATTACATTGTCTTGTTCAGCACAATAGATATTTATTCATGGATAATTTTACATAAAAATTACTTTCTCAAATTTTAATCTGAAATATGGGTAAGTTTTCACTCTACTGAGTTTTGTTAAAGCCATCAAACCTGATTATCTTATTAGTGTATAGTAGCACCTAAGAATCGGTACTTTTTGATTTTTCATGATTGTCAGATGTGAAAACTGTTTTTATGGTGTCTCTTATAATGTATGTCACAGTGTAGGTCCATTTGAATTTATGTAGTTTTTAATTCACTTAATTTTTGTAAATTTGATGCTCACTAAAATGATGCACTTTATTGAAGTGAGGGGAATACACTCAATGTTAAGCATGGTTATGTGTTGATGTATGCCTGGAATATAGTGTGATTTTTCTTAAATTGTTAAAATAGTTGCATTTACTTCAATCCACAATAGGGGTCATTACATTGATCTCAAGGGTCTTGGTGTGTTCATGTGCATGTGGTGCTTGGGACAAAAGCTACTGGGTATGTGGACCAGTGCATGTATCTTTTCTGAAATATTGATTTCTGGTGTTGAAACACAGGTTTTACATTTGTAGCACCAGTCCATCCATTTTAGTGTTTTTAATATATGTTCACTTGTTAAATGTAACTCACTGTGCAGTGAAATTATGCACACGGAATCACCCTGGTTTTACCTCAGACTGGCCTCACTGTATGTTATTTTGGAGTGCTGAAGTGTTCTAATACTTATAGCTTACTTATATGTGTGTGTGTATGTGTAACAGAGAGATGCAAATATTAAATTTCTAGTTTCATTTCTGAGATCCTTACCACTAGCAGCTAAGATTTCGTACTTCTTGGTAAAATTTCTTGACAATTTCTATATCTAGTTTGCAGTACATGTGTTTTAATCTGGAAGTCATCAAAAGAAAGAAGTCACACAGATGCTGGTAAATTGTTATATACAGAACCAACTCATTATCAGATACTAGAACTGTAATGTTACCGTCTGGGCGTAGTATTCTATAAAATAAAGCATTTGGTCTGTTAGTAGGAAAACTGCACTGCGTGTAAACCAGCACTCTGCACACAGTATTTTGAAATGCAGAATTATAATTGAATGTGTCTTATTAATGTAAGTTCAGCACCCATTTCTAGCCAGTGCTACTGGTTATTCACTTGTAAGCTAGTGACACATGCATTGTCAGTATTTTATTGTGATATGTAACCCCTAAAATGTAAAATGTATCAAACTGCCTTGTTGTGTGTAGTTTCATGATACAGTAGTGATAGACAAGCAACCTATGTGTTAGTTGTACAGACTAGTAACATTCATTTTATACCCATGTATGTGTTCAGAATGTTTTTAAGTACAGTAACACTTTTATTATGAATAAAAACATAAGACCATCTACTGTGTGTTGTTTTTCTTGTGTAATGTCAGGAGCACATGAAGCACCGTACAATGTACTCATTATTTCTCATCACAGCTGTATACTTACATGTGAGTTTATCACTGGTTATTCTGGCAGACAAATATATTGTTGCAGTGAGGTGTTAAGCTGAATAAATGAATCTGAAGCAGTGACTTCTGCATTGATCCTCTTGATCTGATACGCAACAGCCTATGCAATTCTTGTTCCAAATTTAAAACAACTGTTCAGTCATTCAGTACATACTGTGCAGCTGTTATGATATACACTATTGTTCTTATCCACTGCCTTGCACTTTTACTAATTTGTCAGTAGAAAAGTGTCTTGACACCATCCTGGGCCATTGCCAGTGTCCAATAGTTTGTTGACTCACTGCCTTTGGGTGGCTATGACTGCAGATATGCTTTGTACAGGTATGGCCACCCAAAGCCAGCAGATTGACAAACTAGTGGACACTGACAATGATGCAGGTGAGCATCAAAATGTATGTTAGAGATAAATCAAAGTGGAAGGCAAGTGGACAATAACAGTAGTGTATATCATGTCTGGATAGTTAATTTACTACAAAGTATTAGGTGGTCAAAGGAAGAGCCCCACTCTGTATACCACAAACCTAATTCATCCACGAGATTCAACAGACACTTAGAAGATGGTTACGGAGATGATCAGCGCCTTCTGAAAAACTGGGGCATTATGTATACAGATGAAGCTAAAGCACTAAATTGTCAAGTGTGACAATTTCGTTAACACGGATTTGTCTTCCTTTTCACATCTCATTCCATTAACATTGTATTATCAGTACTAAGTAGGACAGAGATGTTTTTCCCAACATGTGCTTACAGCTCTCAAATCCAGAGTAAAAAGATCTACATTTTCAGCAGTCTTCATGTACTTGTCGATGTGTGACGTATTTTCTCATAAAATTTATTTTCTCTGCTATACAACTAGTAAGCATGCTTGTTCCACATATTAGAATGGCATATGAGTAATCGGTTGCTTTTGCCTTCCAAATTCCAGTCGCTGGTACTGATCCATTAATTGGTCAGTTATGCTGAAAGAAAATGTTTTTCAAGAACTGACAAAATTATACCAGAAATAACACACTTTTACAATAATTAGGTGGACAATACAAAATGTAATGCAAATAACACCTTTTTTAATACCCTTCCTTATTAATGATGTAACTCACAAATCTTCTTCTGTATGGTTAAACCTAAAAATTTGATAACTACAACTGTAATCCTCCAAAAATGAATTTTAGCCCCCTTGACCTGTTTGGTGTCGGCTGGACTCATCTGCCTCAGAATAGGGACAACTGATGGGCTCTTGAAGACAGCAATGAACCTTCAAGCTCTGTAAAATGGAGGGAATTTCTTAAATTGCTGCAGAACTATTAGCTTCTCAGGCACGACGATGCTCTGCAGGGTTAATTGATCTATATCACTGTTAAGCACAGTGGCAAATTATTTTAGTTACGGACTAAGGGTCAATTTGATGCATACATGATAACACACACTGTCAAAAACAACCTCCTCAACAGAAATGTTAAGGAAATGAAATCAATAGCCCAATCAAAACCTGTTCAGCACTTACAAAAGAACCCTATATATATATATATATATATATAAGGTTTCTATCAAAATGTGAAGGGTTACCATCTTAAAAATATGGAGTTGACATTCTTTACTTTTTCATATGCAGATGCAAGGGCAGCAGTACATGAAAACAGCAACTTTTTAAACTACACATCTGAACACATTTGTCAAAATACTGATTATTATTCACTTTTTTTTGTGAGTACAGTAATTTACGTTACATCTGAGAAAGGAAAACACGACAAAGGACTGTATTAATTGTATTATTGAAAAAACAAAATGAGTTATAATCACTAATGAGCAAAGAAGTCAGGGAGGAAGAAGCTCTGTCAAAAGTTCACATACAATGATGTATTCACAGGACCTACACAGGGATTCTTGCCCTTGACAATGAACCAACAAAGCCCTTACTGAACACTAAAATAGGCAATGAAATATATGACAATTCTGTATACACAGGATGTCTGACAACCATACATTTCACAGACTGTGGTGGTCATTGTATAATACACTAGTAAAGTTGATCTGAATTCAAATGAGGAAATCATTACCCTTCATTAATTTTAAATTACCTTTTACTTATGAAGCTGTTATGTCTAATATGCTCAAATTGCTTCATTTAAACAAAAATGGCTTTTGAGGGTGTAAATCTAATAGCTCCCTTCAGAATAAATGATTTCATTAATACTATAGTCTGTTTTCCTTCATCAGACACTCCGGATAAAACAGGTAACACTATACCTTATCAAATTTTAACTAAAAAAATATCCACTGAGTACACAAGTCAAAATGCATACAAACACAACATTATTTAATGTCTGTTCCACCAAGAAATGCATTTGATTTGTCTCTTTTTCAGCAAATACCTGTTTTTATAGTTTCTATGTTTCATAATCACACTCCTTCATTGCACGGTACAGAGACCGTTGCACTGGCATCTGTGTCATCCACTACTGCTGAATCTGTTATTTGGATGTGATAGAGTTTCTTTTCTTCTTCTGAGATTGGAACAGGGGCACCTGACATTAGGTCTTTACCCTCCAAAGATTTTGGGAATGCGATTACATCACGTATACTATCAGAACCACACAACAATGCCATAAGCCTGTCAATACCTGAAACAAAGGAAAGATCTGGATGGCTAATATTGTTTTAAAGGAGCAGTAACTTGTATTAAGCTTCTAAATGAACACTACTGCTTCTTACACATGTACAAAACAGCAATTTGAGAAAGAACTCTCATGGTTTTATAATGTAGTATTTATTGCCACAAATGGCAAATAGCCATTATGACTGGAAAATTGAAGAGCACAGCACACCAAGTGTCATATCGATGCACAGTGTATGGGTTTCAGAGGCATGGAATGCAGGCATGACACATGCAACACTGGAATGACAAACACAGCAACAATGTTTCTGCAACAGTGTGCACTGCACTGCCCAGTACAATAAACTACATCAAGTTTTACTATTCAGTGATGCTATCTTTGGTGTTATGCTTTATCTGTATCATTAAATATGTCTTTTTGAAACCCTGGACTTCTTTCTTGGACACTATACTCGGGAAGTGACAAAAAGAGGCAGTGTCACTCTGCTTGTCAAGAAATTCTTGTCCTTATATAGAATCTGGAGGTTCCCTGTGGTGTGCGTACCAGCTCAAAGAGTGTCAAGTAGGTGAGGCATGCAACAAGATAGAGATGAGAAATTTAAAACAAAATTCTTGTCAAATCAGAAGGGTAGAAACAATCTGTAAGACCATGACATGGCTGGAAAAATAATACATATTAAAACAATCTTAAAGAAATATGTGGTGATGCTGTAGATTGAATTGAACTGGCTCAGAAAATGGACCATTGTTGCAGGTTGTTATGGAGACAGTAATTAACCCTTGAGGTCTAAAAACATCACAAATTTTTTTACAAGTTGAATGACTATCAGTTCCTCAAGAACAACACTCTCCAGTCGAAGCAGTTACTTAATACTATCAGTAAGTCACCAGACAGCTCACACACCCTTTCAGTCTAGTGGCTGGACCTACAGTACTTTGCAGAAAGCCAATTAAAGAATAGCTTTTTTTACACCAAATTGATGAAAAAGAAGCAGACACTTGTTTCACAGAACTACAATCCCTTCACACAGTTACTCCAACAGTATCACTTATTGCTAATCCAGCAAGGTGTGAACTACTTACCCAGTGCAATACCTCCATGTGGTGGACAGCCACTATGAAGTGCATCAAGCAGATGCTGCAGAGAAGATGCGTCTATTTGAAGTATGTCTTTCAGCACATATAGCTGGAGAACTGGATCATGAATACGAATAGAACCTCCACCAACTTCCCATCCATTCAGCACTAAGTCATAATGTAAACTTCTTGCCTTTAGTAACACAAAAGGGAAAGATACAGTTTGGAGTAGCCTGAGTCTAACACAATCAGCAGATTCACAAATTTCCACAATAATTTAATAACTTCAGCTTTTCATCCCCTTCTCTATTAAAATTTACATATAAATCAGAAAAATCTTACCTAAAATTCATTTTCTGAGGACAATAAGAATATATTTCAAAACTACAAGTTCATTATACTTTTTCTTCCATGATGATTTCCTCATTATACATACTAAGAGATAGCTCATTCTAAAGAAGCAGTTCTAAGAGTATTGCAGGATACTAGTATATTGTGTTCCACGTGCAAAGGGCTAAAAGTTGTCAAGGCCATAGGCACATAAAACCAATGTTGCAAGTGGATATAAATGCTTAAGATAAACAGGGCAAGGCTGTAAAGGTTCTCACAGTATTCATGACTGCATTAGATTTGGACAGATTAGGAAACATGTTTTTTAGTTTCATTGTCCTGGAATCTTGTAATCTGTGAATCACTTCCCTGGATTCTTAAGACAATGCTTATGTATTCAGGCCAGCCCAAAGCAGAACCTCCAAACCGTGTACCTATTGTTCACTTACAATGCAATGATGAAAAATAAATGCACATTCATGTCACTGGGAAGTCTTCTCTGTTTTATGTCCCAATTACAAACGGCAGAAAATGTTTAAAGCACCACTTTCAGAGTTGAGAAAGAAATAAGATGAAATGGATGCCAAAAATGGAAAGAAAGAATTGAAAACATTGCAAAATGAGCTACACCAAGAGATTTCCTCTCAGTACACAAATACTACAAATGTACATAATACTGCACAAAAACAAAGCCTCCCTAAAAATTAGTTAACTCACCTTCAGAGGATCTTTCTGGAGAATATAGGCATCATCAGGATGTGGCTGTGTGAATGGGTGATGGGCTGTTTCAAAACTTCCTGGCTTTTCTCCTTCAAAGAATAATGGGAAATCCAGAACCCACAAAAAATTGAAACGTGATGTTCGGTGATGACTGACACCTTTGCTTTCCAAGTAGTCTACATAGTCCACTCTCAATTTACCAAGCAACTTAAGCTACAACCAAAAGAAGAAGAAAAAAAAGCAACCCCAAATTACAAAATTCTCATTCCCAAATACAGACACTTCACTGAACATATGATATTTATTTAGCTGGTCACAAAATTTTATACTTTTGAAAATTTGAAGGACCATCTCTACAGATTTGGCTAGCGAGCCAGTTCCATCTCTTTCACACATTCACACCTATTTGTCCAATATTACTTTTTAGATGACATTCCCATCAGTGCATGGGTTTCTCTAGTTAGCTCTCCCCCTAAGATTCTTCAACCAAAATGTTGTATAGATTTCTCATTTAAACTATACATGCTACCCGTCCTGCATGGCTCAGACTTTTTAACTTAATCATCCTAATGATAATAGGAGAAAGGTAAAAATTTATGAGTTCTGTAATGTAATATTCTCCAGTATATTGTTACTTCACTTTGCTTTGGTCTAAAATTTTCCTTGACACCTAGCTCTCACACACTCTCACTCCATGTATTCTCCCTCAAATTGAGTGACCAAGATTCTTGTCCACAAAAGGCAACATTATAGTCTTCTTGCAAGTTTTAGTTTGTAGTTACATAAGAACTGCATCAATCCAAACACTGTACCAAGGAACAAAATTTTCTATTTTCATTGGTTTTAACTGTAGCATGACTGATACAGCAACAGAAGAAAAATAAAGAAAGAAATCATCCTGTTTACTCAAATCAAACAAAATTCCAGTTCTTGTACTTCCCTAATTCTCAGAAAAGGTTTTCTATCATTTACATTTCAATTAAAAACTACAGAGTAAAACTTTTTCTAGTTAATGCTTCAAAAATCTGGAAATCGCTCAATTTAGTAAACCCCATGAATTAGAAACTTTCAAACTTAGACCCTGAAGACCACCGCTTGAGACATGAAGGTTATATTAGTTCCTGGGGCCATCAGCTCCTACTAAAAAAAATTATGCAGCAGCAATGCTAAATTAAATCTATTGCTTTTCGTCTCACTATGAATTTCTCACCAATCACTTCTGTCAATACTGCACACTCATTAAGAATGAATGTTAACAAGTCTACTTCAATGTCTTAATAAGAATTAAAACTTCTTTTAGTAATTTTCATTGTCCTGTGCTTCTTGCCTTTCTAAACTGAATTATCACATATGCAGGCTACAATTTCACCCACACAGACCACAGTAATAAGATTTTATATATTTTTTTACATAAGCCAAAGAGTTAACATTTGGAAACCCAAAACACAACACTTGCATTCATTGTCATAAGGACAAAAATGAAACAAAACAAAGTTCTTCATAACAATGTTAACTCACAACTTGCTCTTTGCTTCCAAAAGCCAACATAATTAAGTCAAAAGGTTCTGGATTTAACTTCTCTTTCAAAGCTGTAACTATATCAGGTCTGAAGTTTTTTTGCAGGTTGCTCTCCCAGTCCTCAATAGAAGTCACTTTACTCAGTATAAGCTGTGTAGCAGGAAACTGTTTCTTGGCTAAGTCTTCATACTTATTTTTTACTGTAGTTGTTAGCTGAACCTATTTAAAACAACACAAAACTATGTTAGGACACAGTTACTGTAACTGTCACTAATATCCACTACCTTTTGATTCTGGAATAAGCTAAATGTTTACTAATAATCTAACCCTACTGAAGATTTCATCAAGCAAGGCCACAAAAGTTTGGTGACATTGGAAAACATAAATTTATTAAAAAAAAAAAAGTTAACATGTGAACTATGACAATAAGAACAGTAACTGGTACCTTAAAAGAATGCACAGCCTCTCCATACTTTTCTGACACACCCTTTTTCACTTACATTCAGTTTAATGAATAAGCATGTACACAAGAAGCAAGTCATCAAGTAAGTATACATCACTTCAGTTGTTGGAGCAGGAATCAGAGTACAATGAACATCTGTACATCTTAAACCAGGCTTAAAGAGTGGGACAGAATTGTTGTGTTCCCGAGCACTGGCAAACATGGTCTTGGCTTCTGCAGGAATGGTGGTTAAATTCAATGTGTCATAAAAAATGGAACACAAGATAGGTAGTGAGTCATATTTTATAAGTCAGAGAGAGTAGGTGGTTTGATAGTGCATGTAATTTATTCAACTGAACAAAGGGTGTTCATATGCACTACCTTTGCAAAGTATACATCACACAAAAAATCATTCAAAGTTGCATTAAAAAAAAGTCCTGCATCAACAGTGCCACTCAGTAAACAACAGACAGATTAAGGGAAAAGCTACAAACTCATCATGTTCTGCGGAAAAAGAAAGTACAATACATGCTTTACTAGGATAAGGTATGGTTTATATTAAATAGTAATATCCACAGCCAAAATAACAGGTATTGGTATCCTGAAATTCCCCTTGCCTTTCATGAATGTCCATTGCGTGCCCTTAAAGTCAGAGTTCAGTGTGCAATAAGTGCAAGCAAAATCAGAATAACAAACAAACCTATAACAACTTATAGCTTACAATACCAAAAACACTTTAAAAACACTTACTGCCTTTTTATTTCTGAACACCATGTTTCAAAATATGTCTTCCACTAGAAGTGTGTGAAAACTATGCACAACTAGACAGTACAGCAATTCTCATTCAGGCATTTAGACCTGATCTGATCTGATGGTTGACAGGATTCAGAGTAAAGAAATAACAGATGTATGTAATTACTCACACTTCCTTTTGGCACAACAACTGCTTGAGCTGTGAAGTCTGGTAGATCCATACCATCCAAGTCACCAAGTTTCAATGCATCTGTCGTATCTTTGAGCTGCACACAAGAAAACAGAAACATTATCCGCTCTACTTCAGATTCCTGCCTTCTTTCCTAACTACCTCCTCAGAGGACTGTCCTTGTCAAGCTCATGGTTCTTCAGCTTGGCAAGAAATTCCTCACACTTTACAGAAAGCAAAGGTCCATTATTGTGTCTGTAACAGCCTGCCCCTTGTCCCTGTCCACCGTCAGATAAATACAGTCTATGACTTCCCATCTATACACAGGTTTTTCATGTGGCCTTTTTCATTCATGTTTCCCCATCAAAATCTTGTATGCATATGTCTTTGCCTCTGTGCATGCCACATACTTTCCCCACCTCATCCTTTATGGTTTCTTGAAAACAAGAAAATGAAACTGCACAAAAACATACAGCACATACATAAGATAAGCAGGGCGTGTTTTATGTGTTGGAGATGAAAAAAAGATGCAACAATTTTTGTGTCCCATATAAGGGATTTGTTCCATCATTTTGTTTCTTGTTTTTATTTAAAAATATGCAATGTTTGTTTTTGAATCTGGTTGCTTCTATCTCTGAGGGGGGCTATAAAATCTTCTTGGTCCACTTAATCCAGTAAACACTTGGTCCATCCACTTATGCATCAAAACCACTTATTAGTCCCTTTATTTCATTTGTGCACACCTTTCATGCCCTCTATTATCCATTCCAACATATCTGCCAGCTTCTGATGTTGGCATGGGTTTGTCTCCAATCCATCAGTCACCTCCACTACTGCCACAAGAAGTCTGAAAAACAACACCCCCAACATGTCTTCTCCTCTCATTTACTGCATTTAAATTCACCCCACTCCTAGCACCAAACAAGAAAGCATGTCATCATGCTACTGAACCTAGTGAAATTTTTTAAACTGGTCCACAAATATATTGCTGACAACTGGAGACAGTGAACTTACCACTGCCATGCCTTCTTTTCCTTGAAGAATTTTAGCTTTGAAAATAAGTGGTTCTCACACAGGTACTTCACAGCTCAATAATGTCACTGATTTGTACATTGGAGTGCTTCATGAAGGTATGATCCATGATACAGCTTACTTCCGAAAAATTCCCCAAACCTCATGAACTGGGTATGAAGAAAACTACATCAAAATTCACCAACCAATGTGTCAGGAAGTTTTTGTATATTATCTGATGAAAGAAGAGCCTTTTTGTCCAACACACTTTGTAATTAACATCAAGACAATGGGATAAGTCCATTACACGTGTCATACTGCAAACTTTCTCCCTATTTTATTGAATTATGTTGGAATACCAAAGAGGCAATGATGACATTGGAGAATTAGGTGCAGTGACCACGTTCACATGCAACACAAAAATTATCCCCAAACCCCCACCAAGAAGCAGTAAAACTTAATGCAACACTGTGGCCAATATTGTTTTGCCAGGCTAACTAAATCTGTACCAGATTTTAAAGCACACAGTCTACCATCGGCAGAGAGATTTAGATACAACATATGGTCAAGTACTAAGAATTTCAGTTGTGATTGTCTTTAACAATAAAAACCACTCACTATGGGCTAAAATAACTTCCAAAAAAAGCAGGATGGAAGGGTGAAGATGGATTCAAATAGCTCAAGACAGAGTTAAGCAGCAGGTCAGTGTGGCCACTTAGATAACTATTGGGCTCTCAAGAAGAACTTTACTCCATGTACTTCGTCTATAAGTTATGCTTAAAAATC
>Ga0209755_10007484_pt1 | contig 11815 bp, 10 predicted proteins | sample TergutCo191P1_FD_187301 | JGI IMG/M metagenome (GOLD analysis project Ga0209755, IMG submission 187301) | Cornitermes sp. P1 segment gut microbial communities from Petit-Saut dam, French Guiana - Co191P1 (SPAdes) (version 2) | ecosystem: Host-associated > Arthropoda: Insects > Digestive system...
TGAACAGTTACCCAATTGGATGAAGGAGAATGGAAAACAGAATGAAAAATTGATGATCTTTACACTATTATACTGAAAATATACTATTATACACTTTATACTATTAAACTGAAAATATGTACACAACATTTTTACTATTCTTCTTCTTCCAAATTTTCAAAGTTTATTCAAGGTAAGTCTCTTCTTCAGTAGCTGGCCTCTGTCTCTTTGCTAAAGGAGAAGTCAAAAATCAGTCCAAAGTTGACTGAAACTTCTCTCGTGGAATGGCCCAACCGTTCATGTTTGCTGCTTTATGTTAGCGCGCGCGTCCACTAAAACATTTGTTAGCCGAATCCAAAAAACAGCGAGAAAAATCTTTGTTAGCCAAAAAAATTCGTTAGCAGGGTCACTCGTTAGCCGAGGTATCACTGTATACCTTACAGTCAATGATAAGTGAATGATAACAGACCACACATCTCAAGAGTTTCTGTAAAATTTGTAATGCTATATAGCAAGTTACCAGTGAAACAATATAAAGAAAATAACAATAGAGAAAAACCTTTAGGGACTGTTTCTTAACAGACTGCAAAAAGTATATGACAAATGTGGGAAAATCATGGTCAGAAACACTAAAGAAAATAACAATACAAGGAAAATTACAAATTTTTCAATTAAGCCTACAAAAAAAATAAACAAATATTTACACTAATATCTGTGTGCTTATCACTTTTCCCTTAAGAAATATGTAACTGACAATTATTTACTTGAAGCGTACATATCAGATGGAACAGTACCAATTCCAAATTCAAAATGCTCTGCTTGTCATGCTCACTAATACTGTGCAAGTAAAAGAATGATTTCACAATACTGTGAGTAGAATGTGTTTCAGTAATACTTGGGCACTCCTTCAAGGTAACATTTATCTCCCCCTTCAACTTCCCCAGTGCAACAACTTGTCAATGATGGAACAGCCACATGTCAGAAGGTCAATTCCACACATACATAAGAACTGAACCTGACATCTTCAGGGACTATCCGAAACCAGTTCTCATAGAAGGCATTGTCGTCGTCATCGATAATATCAGTGCAAGTCAGTTTTACTGTTATGTTCAAGCCCACATCCACAGAGACAAAAATAAATCGCAATTGTCAGCTGCATAACTTGTTGAAAAGCTGCTACAGTAAAATGTACTGCTTTCTGAACACTAAGAGTGCAACTGTGATTTATGCACTCCTGTTTTGTGCAATTTTGAAATATTGTGCCCTCATGAGTAATAATAATAAAAAATAAATCTTATTATATACGTAGAAGTTGAAGTAACATGCTAAATGTTCACATGGTAACATACCACTTACAAAATTTCTGAGATAACTAGTCTTAATTTGAACAAATCTTTATTTATGTGCACGCTCCAGGCATGCAACTCACATATGAATCAAGACTGCACTGTATATTCAGTCTGATATCTCTCCCTGAGGCTATCAAGCACACCGCTTCCAGTACTAGATGCTTGTACAGCACCCCAATTTAATTTGGGAATACAATAGTAGTCACTTATGAATATAGGGTAACAAAATTTGGTCATAATGCTTCACTTCAGGAATTGTATTCTCATAAAGTTTACTGAAATGTGCACTCCCCTTTAATATCAAGAAATAATGTTTTAAAACTGCAATTAAAGAAAGTCTGGGAAAGAAAATTTGAATTGAAATTAAGATGTACTGAAATACAACACACCACTTTAACAAACATAGACATTTTAAATACTGCAAGAATACAGTCTACATTTTATTACACATTTGGGTGTTCAGTGGTATGTCTGCAGGAGAATACCGAATAATTACTTTTCTTATACACAAGTATATAGGCCTATATTAGACATACACATATGCTTCAACTCAGTCACTTTACCAACTGACCCTCAAGTACTTGTGCTTACAGAAGTAAACTGTTCTACACATGCAGTTTATACACCTTGCTGAATAAAAGTATACTGCAATCACTAACCTTTATCCTTTACCAGTCCAGATTCAGGAGGATGTTTTCTTAAATGAAACACTGATTGTTTGGTTTACTTAAACTTAGTCCATGAAACACAGCCCTGCATGAGAAACCAACAGTCATTCCCCTACCAAACTAACTCTGCCTTTTATGGAACCTAAGCTTCCTTACCATATTTACAACAGCCTGCCACTGCATTCTGTACCAACCCAGATGAAATCATCCATGCTCTCATGCCACATTTATTTAAGACCCATTCCAATATTATTCTCCCATCAACACACATGCCCTGCAACAGGTCTCTTCCCTTCTGGCTCTCCGACCAAAATTTTGTGCACATTTCCTGCATACTACATGCCCCACACATCTCATCCTCCTTTGCATCATACCTTGTCACGTTCAATCTGCTGGTTTACATCATCTCGATAACGAGGACTCTTCATGATTTCCACCATCTGTAAGAACTGTGCACGATACATGTCCAGTAAGATCTGCAAAGCATATGGTGTGTCAGCAGGAGCTGGTGGGATGTCCAATTCTGTGTGCACTGAGTTGCTGTTTAGAGTCAGGCTCGTCAGTTGCTGATCAACACAGCCAGGTGCAGGTGGGGGCTTCTTCCCTATGGCTGCAAAAACAGCAACACAGGTGTTATCGGAAAATAAACTGACTAGGTAGTGTACACACTCTGTAAAACCCTCTTTTAAGATGTTTACTGGAAAATTCAACACATCATAAAAGAGTAAGTCTGAAAATAACATTGTTTTGTAATTCTATGTTGAAACTGAAGTTCCCTTTACTTGGATATTATTCCATATGACTTTTGCATTAAATTATTCACTTTCATGATCAAACCAAATCTAATTCTTACCTTCTTTAGCAACTGACACATCCATGACCAACCCAAGACTTTTTTAACTAGCACAACTGCTAGACGTTGTGCCTACTCTTGTTTTGTTCCAAAAATACTGATTCTACCTTACCACATTTTGCTATTTTCATCTTTTTCCAGCTCAGATGTTCATTTACAAGGCTTGGTACTGTGTATCACATTTCAAGAAGATTCAGAAATGCACAGTGGTTTAAGTGAATTTTTTTGATGAGGCCAATTTTTATGTTGTGTTTATAATATACAGTTTTGTTTGAACTGACAGCAGCTAATGTTTTATGGTGGTTTTGACGTAGCAGCCACGCTGATCACATGTCCAATACGTAATAGTTCTACAGGACAAAAACTGTACACACATAGGCAAAATGAAGAAAGAACAAGAATTTCAGATATTGAAGGCTTTGAATTTATGAAATTCAAGCAGAAAAGTTATAGTCAAAATATGCTCCATGAAAACCTTGCTCATCCACAGTAAATTACACGTGGCTCATGAAGTATCATACTGTGGAAATGCAAGCATGGAAATGATGGCAGCATATTCAGAACGCCACATTTCCACAAATTAACAGTGAACTTCTTATCTGTACCTTTGATACATGGTGGAAATGACCTAGTGAGATTAATCTTAAAATTAAAAGCATTACTTCATCATTATATGTTGTGAACAGGCTGCATGATTGAAAACTTCATAAAGAATGTGTGAATAATTTGTTGGATCATGAAATTTGTTATTTTCTTAGGTGGGAAATCCCTTGATGCAGAAAATGTGTTACAAGAGCAAGGCATATTTTAATCATATGGGAAAAATTTCATGCTAAATTGTTCTGGTATGTTAGAAGGAAAAAATTCTTCAGCAGGTACGTCTTAAGCGGGTTTCACTGTATCCTGCTTGCCGCCCTTTGTTTAATTATCTTGAAAATTAATACTTCCAGAAAAACTGAAGTGGGCAATAAATCATGGGTCCACAAGTTTTATAAAAAACTAGAAGCCTCCTACAAATATGTAGTGTCAGAAGGGTGACAGGAAGAAAATTCCATACTGTGGATCCACAAGTCTGAGTGACCTGTGAACCTCAGTGTTGGCTGGTGCTTTCTGCTGAGTATTAAGCGGAATGAGGGGGAAAAACCACATTATGTTGAAAATGTTAGGTGGTACCATAAAGAATTTAGTCACCCAAGCGACCAGAATTTGTGTACCCTTGCACTAATGTGGGTACCTTCCTACAAAACAGCTTTCATGACAACACATGACTATTTAGAGGATAACATTTGAGACGAATGGAGAAATGCCCGCAGGCCATCACAGAAAGTGTTACTGTTAGCCCATTTTAACCAAAACTGGAAGGTGATTACAATTTTAGTACACTCCAACAATATATTTTATGAAAATCTCTTCAGAATTTCTCAAGAAGCTACATACACATGGACTTAGTGAAGCTAATGAACACATTTTTTTAAAGTTCAGTTTTGAGTGTGCATTACACCTGCCTGCAACATACTACCATTTACAGTCACAATGAAGCATATGTAGCAAATTGATATACACTTTGTGATTTCACAAAGCTTGTAAAATAATGTGTAATTACAGAAAACACATTTCATCATATCACTAAAACTCACCTTGTGGAGATGTGCTGAGCAGGGTCTGGCTATGGAGAAGATCCAACCCATTTATCTTAATTGTCTTCTTTGGTTTACCCTTCTTGACCCGTCCACGAGCTCCTCTCTTAGTCTGTGCCATGGTCCGTGTTTGTTGCATAATAGGTGATGACTTGCTGCCTGCGCGTGGCAACTTGCGACGAAGCTTTTTGGGCTGACGTGCCTTGCTCTTTCCTGCACCAAGCAGTTACAAACATGGAAACAGGATAAATGCAGATTCAATGATTATGCTTCATATATAACATCTCAATATATGCCTGAAATTTGGTTTAAAATTACAAAATGTTTTTTACCAATAAAATCTCCAAAAGTATACTCATACAAGACATAAGAAAATAATGTACTCACTGCTACTTGACAGTGAGAACTTCAAACATTAAAGTGGCAACACATCTACACCAAGTGTCTACCAAATGAAGGAACAGTTTCACTACTGCAGTAAAACCATGCACTTGCTGCATGCAGTGAATGTAGTGTCAGATACAATCACTACAACAGCAGCATTCAATTTCCCTGGGTCCACTACCGTGGCCACTGCATGGTGTCAAATGTGTCCCTGCAACAACTGTTACTGGGAGCAGTTAGTTTCACATAAACAGTGGTAAATGTTGTAGATGTGTAAAGTTTGCATTACATAATGAACATTTGATACAGAAGAAGCACGTATAGGACAAATCGGGTGAAGATGCAGATCATGGCATGATATATTTATTCCATCCTTGCATCATACTTAACGATAAAAACACGGCAAATGCGTGCACTTGTGACATGGCAGCAAACCCCCAGTCTCACAATTTACTGTCTTGAATTTCATGTATGACAAGATACCCTCAAAAAATGTGCAAGTATTTGTTAATGGTAATTTTTTGTAGAACGTTACACTAACTGCAGTGGACCTGCTAAATACTTCTTTAACTTGATTGGTGTTAAGTATTGTATATTCTGGCACAGTGGCCAGCATAAGCACCTCAGCCTACTCCACCCCACAATACAGCCCCTGTGTGCAGCATAACTATATCTTAAGACTTGAAAAGCTGAATGCAGCACAATAAGTAAGTAATAACAGTGATGATAAACAAGCTGTCCAACATGTACCGCTTTACCGATTGGCGTGTCAAACACAATGAAAATTTTGAACACACACTGCTTTCATTTAAACTCACCACTGTTGTTGTTACTGTTGTTGTTGTTGTTGTTGTTCTCCTCCTCACTCTGGCTGCTCTTGCCCTTGTTTGAATTTGAACACCAGTCACTCCAGGCACGGCGTGTGGTGGGACCTGTTACCACTCGGGAGCGTGAGGATGCAGTGGCCACAGAGGTGCTGTCATCACTGTCTCGTGAACTATTTGAGCTTGTGTCCATGTTCAACTGTTTGGTCAGGTCCCGACGAGCTCGATCTCGAGATGAGCGTGGTGGAGTGTTCTCTTCCTCACCACCAGCAGAAACTGTTCCGGAACCCACAGATGTGCCTCCACCCTGCAACTACTTTATGTCAGCTTTTGAAGTCTCACATTTCTAATACACACATTATGTATGGGCAATATGAAATCAGAAGGAGATATAAAGTAAAGGAAAACTGTAAGCAGTGTCTAAAACTGAACAAAATACACCTGGGTGGCAGGCTATGCAGACAATCCTATTATTGTTTGGTTCTAAGCAAGGAAACAACGAGTACTTGAGTCATGGAGCCTACTGTACCAACACTTGTGGTATGATAAATGGCTGGAGACAAGTGAAATGACTGAAGTAAACCCAGCCTTGATGCTAATTTGTCTACCACAAATTTGACAGATTATACCACAAAGAAACCTAGGCAACAACATGAATACAAGGTGTGATCAAACGATTTACAGACTGAATTTATTTCTCCACAACAAGAATGCTTTCTGATCATTGCTGTCCCCTTCAAAACAATCTCTCTGGGAAATCTCATTCCCTTTAATGCCCTCTTGAGTTTTGGGAAAAGAAAGGAAGCACTAAAGCTGAAAAATCGAGTATGTGGAATGACAGCCATTTTGTTACTACACAGAAATTAAGAAACAGACGATGCAGAGGTAGCAGGTGTGTCATCATGGTATTGAAACAGACCCTCCGGTTTCTATTTTTCAGGTGACACAAAATATTTTTACACAGACAAAGTTAAAGTGTCAATGTTGCAATGGTGGTTTAAAGTTTGTCCTTCTGGAACACATTCACAATACACAACTCCATGAATGCCAAAGTAATAATGAGCATGTGTGTCACTTTTCTACAGATGTCACACAGCTTTTGAACTTGGAAAACGCCTCAAAAACTTGTGTTCTTCCCACGGCTTGCCCTCCAAAGGCTACTTCGAACATGCTGAAAAATTTTCCTCAGTTTAACACAAAATTTGACACATCCTTTTCTGGGAATACAAAAATCACGTGTAGACACACACTCGTATGTAACAAGCCACTGCTCTGCAAACACACAAGATACAGTCTTATTCCATGCAGGAAATGATTCAACAGGCTCAACTCAACTCTACGCCTTATGGTGGACATTTGTGATACCAACAGGAGTGTCTTACATGGTCAGTCTGGAAACAATCTGAGTGCATCAAGCTGAAAATCGTATACAACATCAGACCAAAGCAAATGACAAAAATATCAACTCTACAAAACTCAGGTCTCAATGAGAGGATGACATATGCTCAGCTAATCCAAAAGTTCCCCACCTCTTGTCAAACCAGAAGGTTCATTATGTTCACAAGACCACTAGAATTCCTTACTTCAGCCAGTTCAACCCAGTCCACATCTCTTCATCCTGCTGCTTTAAGCCTTTACATTCAAACAGGACAACACAGTCCCTGTAATTAAATGCCCTTCAATGGCCGAATGGAAAAGTCCCCAAAAACCACGTCCTATTTAAAATTTTCTGCATTTATAATTACATATCTCTTTTTCACAGTATGTGTCTAAAATGTTTTATATACATAAAATTATCACCAGTAAAGTTTCATTTTTCTTACCAACATTCTTATGATTTTTCCAGAACCCATCATTATTCATAGATGTCTCCATGCAAGTTTTCTTATTTTTTCCTTGTACCGGCGAAGTGAAACATATACCACACTTATAGGTACCGCCTTCATAAAATACACACCCCATTCACCCCTCCTTATTTAATCAAGAAGATGCTTCTAAAAAAAATCGGCTCAGTAATTTCAATGGTAGTATTTACTGATATTTATATGTTCCGATTTTCTATCTATGCATCAGCTGATCTTCAGAAATGCAATTTGGTATGATATACCTTGAAACATTTGGTGGCACAAAATCTGATGTTGTATTCTCAGTGCTTGAATTTCATATTTCTTTCTTTGTTCTTGGTGGAACACACATGGCACCAAATTATCTTACATTCAATACGCCAGTGTCTGTTGTGTCTTGCATAAAGTTTTTTTAGTTAGCTCATGGATGGAGTTTGTCTTCCTTCTCTTGTGGTCAAAACAGTAAGAGGGGAAGGGTCTTTATTGGTGTGGGGTGGCTATGTTAGTTTTAACACACTGGGACCCCCTACAAACCTGTGGAGTACAGGTACAGTAGGTTGATAGTTTGCATTTTCAGTTCACTGTGTGATGTTGGCACTAATAATGTCATCTGTGCGATTGTCTGCCAGTGTTACCGTTTATTCTCAGCAGAAATGTCTTAGTCTTCCGATAAATATGCGTCAGAATCTGATTCTAATACCAATTCCATTATGTCTCAGTCTCTAACATTTTCTCCTTATAGCCATACTACTAAATGCACTTCAATGAAATTCGGCATACAACAAACCCAACACTTCCGGACTCTGTGATTCAAGCATCAGCAGTGCCTGGGATGTCACATGTTATTGCTGAGACAGAACTGACTAAAGTGTTGAGACAAATAAAGATGTAAGTATGAACCTACAGTTTAAAAAAAAAAGTTATGAATAAATCCTGACAAAGGACATTTGCCTCTGGCCTCATTACAGTCAGCTCCAAATTTTATAGCACAGGGTCTCCACTCACAACAGGAGCTATTTGAAAATAATAAATCTAATAAATGAAACTTAGACTGAAAAATAAGCAAAATAAAAAATGACCAACTACACTTTGCAAAAATACGTGGATTTTCTTCAAACTTGCAGAATGGGTAGATGGATTCATTCTCAAGTGTGTACTCTCTATTTGAAGCAGTTAACTTTAAAAATGTACAAAATACAATGGACAATATCAGAAAGTGGAAAAACAGGCATTTAAAGTGAAAAGTACCCCAGCCATCAGTGGCTACTTTGGAATTTAAATCTCTCGTAAGTTAAAGATTAGTACTTCCATCCCACGTACTCATTCATTCTGGTTTTCTGATACATGCTACATATTGTATCCACCAAACGAACTTCATAACTTAATATTTTAAAACGGAAACAACACAGCTGGTACCTACTTGTAACTGATGTGTGTGTGTGTGTGTAAACACTAATTCTCCCACATCACACAATGGAACTGATCATTACACTTAAAGCATTTGGTCCCCTGTCATTCAAACTAGACACGCTGAAAACAAAGGTACTCACCCGCACTTTTGGATTTTTTAGCCGCTGAAAGTAGCGCTCAAGCTGAAACAAAAGAACACGACATGTGAATACAGTGTGTGACATATCCAGAAGCAAATGTCACACATTCAGCTGGTACCTGAGGTAAACCATATGTCCATAGAGTTTCTAAATGTAGACACCTCACCCAAATACCCAAGTTCGCTGCTGAACATTGACAATAACATTTCACTTGTTCAGTAACTCATACAGCATTTCCCTGCCAGTAATCCATGGCTTATTTACACTGGTCCAGGAATTTAAATAATAAAAAATCAGCAGCATCCATTCATTGTCCAGGATATGGACACTGTCAATGTCAATAACACAACAATCTAAAACTTAAAGAAGAGAGAAAATCACATTAAGAAGTTAGTTTATGTATAAGTACTGGGACCAATCATATGCAAGAACTTTCCCACAGTACCTGCACACACTTTAAGAAGTCTTGGATACTGTACATACTGATAAAGTATACAGTAAATTTCACAATATCTCTGGGTGTGCACTGTTAGGTCCATGGTAGAAACAGGAAATGGAGAAGTTACATTCCTGTATGTGTATTAGATAATTGACTGTAGTGGGAAAATAAAAAGTTCATAAATAGCAAATTTATATAGCTTTTGTTCCCTTTTACTGATTAGTAACTCCTACAAACATTACACAAGGTGTAAAACTATGCAAGTTTTCAGGTTTTCAATGTCTTTATTCCTCAGGGCTGTTGTGACTATCCAATGACACACTGCAATATCCCAGAAAAACACAGACCTCTATTACAAATACTTCTCTTTAGGTTATGTATATCTGCAGCAGATTTCTGACAAATTGTTTTATACACCTCTATGTACAATTTTGTCACTGTTCAATTTGTGATGACATCACTTTGATTTTAATACTGCATACAGAAATGTGTACACAAGCTACAATTCATTGGATTGTCATGCTAATTTTACCATTCTTCAGAGAGTATTAAAAGAATGCCTTATGTGGAGGTTTTTGCCAGTTTTTTGCATTGGATATTGGTGTTTTCACCAGAAGCTAACAAGCAGTTGACTTGCAGCCACTTTAACTTTGGCTGTAAAGGGAAACACAGTACACAAGTGGGTGTAGTAAAAATGAAGAAAGCTGCTTGGGACTTCGTATATGCCCAGCCCTTGTTTTACACCCATTTGTTTTATGCTTTTTGGATTTAATGTCCCTTGCCAATTCATACAATTTCTTAATTTGCACCCTCTCATTTTCGGTTTAATGGCCTTTGGCTGGCTGTGTACTGATACGCTAACCCCTTATTTATGATGGAAATACCAACCTTTCTTTATGCCTCTTCAATTTTTGCGCCCTTTTTCAGGAACATGACTATGGTGTGAAACACAAGCAGGGTGTACTGCATTATGCAGTAGAGTATGTCAGCCAGGAATGTTACTGTTACTATTTCAGTGGTCCAAAAAATAGAAACTGTTAAGAACTACTGCAGATATTCACAAAACATGATCATTAAGATAGTGACCTCTTAATATTCTCCTGGAGAAGCCTGAGAAAAATTGTGACAGATATCAGTCTGGCTAGCCAGCTTTTAGGCTGACAATCAGATCCATGAAGAAAGGCTAACACTACATCATACCTTCGTGCGATCGATAATGTGTAAATAGTAAGAGACAGGTTTGCCAGTCCAGGAGACAGATCCCCGCAATGGAGACATCTCAGAGACATGCATGATGGTACCAATGTCTGGAAGCAAGAATATCAGACGGATTATATTTCACATTAAAAAAAATAAGCAAATCACAGACCTACATATCACACTACCTACACAGCAAACATATGTCTTTGCATATGCTGACACCATAAAAACTGTTTTTCTCTGCTACAGTGTGAATGAACCACTTAATCTTGAGTGCCTGTCTGCACATTAACATCTCACAGGTGTTCAACACCTAACACATCTCCAAATCAAACAAGGAAATAATATGAGTAAGAAGTTCTTCTGAACCAGCAATTAAACATCAGTTTCCAGGGATATGAACCCCACATACTTTGGTAGATGGGCAAAAATATTTTGAAGAACCTGCTGCCTTAATCTTCAGAGTTGAAGATGGAAGCAGCTGTTTCCTCAGAAATATCAGTAAGCATCTGCTGAATGATGTGACATCACATCTCAATACAACCATCCTCTCTAGCCCATCCAGGACAGGCACTGGAGTGCACTTGCACTTGTCAGTCAAGGTCAAGAAATATCAGCTCTGTGCCTAGTGACAAATATTGAAAAAATAAAAACTTCACACTTACATAGTTCATCAAATTATTAAATAAACAATACAAAGTGAAATATGTAATGAATATAATGCCATACCAGTAAGCTAGAAAATCACAGTGCACTGGCACTGGTGTAGCATGCAGAAAAAGTAATGTCCACTTATGTGATTTAGCACAGAAGTATGTACCAAAGGTAAAGCATGAATGGCACAGCCAGATCAACTGCAACAGAAATCATACAAGTGCAGCACCTGGCTGAGTAGAGAACTTTCAGCAAAATGTAAATGTATGGCAACTGTCCTGCAAGAGTAATCAGTGCCACCACAACCTCAAAATCCAACAAGAAATTAAACAGTCCTTGAAGACCTACAGACATACACATTAATGAGCACTCAGTGATATCAATCAAGGGTCTGTACATACATCCACATTACACACACACTCAGCACCCACCCA
>Ga0209755_10007485_pt1 | contig 11815 bp, 6 predicted proteins | sample TergutCo191P1_FD_187301 | JGI IMG/M metagenome (GOLD analysis project Ga0209755, IMG submission 187301) | Cornitermes sp. P1 segment gut microbial communities from Petit-Saut dam, French Guiana - Co191P1 (SPAdes) (version 2) | ecosystem: Host-associated > Arthropoda: Insects > Digestive system >...
GTAGTGAGTATGCTGTTCTGTAATTAAATGAAGTAAATTTGTTCCTTTGCTTAATTAAGGACCATGCCATAAAGACTTTTTTGGGAATGGGGTTACAGAACTATGCTTTCATAACCTTGTCACTAGATATGAGTGATCAGCATAACATGCCAGCTGATTTGATGTGGGGTATGTACCTCTGATCATACTAATTAGATAGGACACCAGGTGCACCCCTGATTCACTTTACATTGGCAAGGGAAACAGTGCCTGCTTTTGCAAGGTATAAAATCTGGTTATTTCTGCTTATGGCTAGCTGCTCTATTGACTAATTTGCCTAAGTTATGTGTGATGTAAGTCTTTTTGCATAAATATTCTTCATTTTGGGGAGGCATTATTATGAATGGAAATTTAAGCAATACGTGAGAATTACTTCTGGGAAAACGTATATTGCAGTTGATAGCAGAGACTAAGTAAAAAAGTAAGAGATGTTGGTCATTACTTATCTATATAATTTTCTACATTCTGTTGATGTGAATATTTTTAAGTGTTATGTGTTAAAGTAGTTTGATAATGTGCAGTTTTTGAGAGACATAATCTATTAAATATCTAATGTGCAGGTCTCCAATTGAAAGCTGTTTTTCACATTCGTCTGCCACCTGGCCAGTTTTTCAAACAAATGCTAAAGCAGATGATAGCAGTAAAAGTGTTCTTGCTGCAGAAGAAACTTCTGATGAAATTAAGAAGAGAAAAACATTTGACTGTGAACAATGTGGTGTGACATATGTTAGAAAAGACAGTTTAATATTGCACATGAGGGTGCACACAGGTATGAAACCATACCACTGTAACAAGTGCAGAAAAACCTTTACACAAAATAGTGCTCTTGCGAGACACTCCAGAGTTCACATGCCAGGAGAGAAACCATTCACTTGCAGTGTATGTGGTAAGTATTTGGGTGATAATGCTTCCCTCACAAAACACATGAGAATACATACTGGTGAGAGGCCTTTTCAGTGTAACTTATGTGAGAAATGTTTTGGGAATTCTAATTGTCTTAAAATACATTTGAGGACTCATACAGGAGAAAAGCCTTTCCTTTGTACCTTGTGTGGGAAGGCATTTGGTGGTAATAGTTCCTTCATGGTGCACATGAGAAGCCATGGTGGTGAAAAGCCATTTCCTTGTAAATTGTGTGGAAAATCGTTTGTTGATCAAAGTACTCGTTCTCGGCATATGAGGATTCACACTGGAGAAAAACCATATCTGTGTACAGTATGCGGTAAACGTTTTAGTCAAAACAGCGCTCTGCTGAGTCACATGAGGATGCACACTGGGGAGAAACCATACCAGTGTACTGTATGTAATACTAAGTTTGCTCATAAATGTGGCCTTACTTATCATATGAGAAATCATATGGGTGAGAAACCATTTCAGTGTACTGAATGTGGTAAGACATTTCGTGACAGTGGTTCTCTAGTCATACATTCAAGAATTCATAATGGGGAGCGTCCATACCAGTGCTCTTCATGCTACAAGACCTTTACTCAGAGGTCTCACCTTGAAGCACATAATCGACACCACACAGGTGAAAAACCCTTCAGTTGTGTGCGCTGTGGTAAGTGCTACTCATCAAAGCGGAATGAAGCACAACACGTCTGTGGAGCTGATCAGGAAAGAACAATTGGTGTCATTAGTGATTTTACAATACAACCAAAATTGTGACTTATTACTGTTGTTTAATACAATGTTAACTAATGTTTGATGCCATGTAGTTTGGACGGAGAATGTACTCTCCCTGAGCTGGTGATAGAATCCTCTTCTGTATTCTGTGAAGGATGTAGGAAGCCCCATTTGAAGAATACATTGTGATTTGGGGTTCTCTACTCTTTCTTTGGCTCCATTTCAGGGCTGCTGTTCCTTTTAATTGCCTTCTAGCTGCTGTTGTTTTTATAACACTTCATTCTACTTATGCCCCTTCTCTTCAGTTTGACTTTTGAGCATATAATCACAGCATGCACTCTTCAGATACCAGACTCATTAGACCTGTATTTGTAACAGGTCTGTCATTTGGGAAAACTTGAAGAAGTTGTAATTTCACTGTCATGAATGAGACAAGATTTGAAATTTGGAAAGAACTTTTCAAATTCTGATTATACCAGGAAGACATGCAAGCTTCATACAGTTGATGCAACAAAGAAACGTTGGTTTAGTTTGCTGTTTGGAACTCAGCGCATTCCAGTCGGACTGTCCTACTTGCCCATACATGGTGACATACAGACTGACTGACCCACTGAATTTCCTCATTTTTTAGTATTTGCCTTTGGTTATGACTGTGTATGGTCCAGTATGAAAATAAAAATACAAGAATCACACTTTCCTCTCTATATAAACCCCCCTTGTGGTTACAGTAAAACACTCTCTATTTTGACACAATTACTCGACACTGTGTACACCGGCTAAGTACATACCTACTATAACAATGAGAAGAAGAAGAAGTACTTGATTTAATCATACAAGTGATTGTTTAAGTTACCACGACACACTGAAATGTATTACGGTTTACTGCTGGTGCAAGGTGTTTCGACAGCTATGTTGTTAACTAACTTTAATTTTGTTTTTCCAAATTCAAGTCGAGTCCAAATTCTATTACTAAATTCTAAATTAAATACCCTTTTGATTATACAGAGAGGCAAGAGCGATTAATCTGAACACCTTTCAAGTACAAACAACCTTTAACTTATTGTATGTAAAATTATATATATGTGTGTGCTAGTACCATAGAATATAGATTTAGACAAGGAGATGACTGGTATCATTTATTCCTGAACTCCTGTAGTAAATCTTTCGACTTTTGCCTAATCTTAGGCTGGTGGCAACAGTTAATCTTCCCTAGAATTATTTCTAGACTCTGAGGACTTGGTACCTCAACTCCTTCAGTGTCTACCTGGACAGAAGTTGGTGGAAAATAAGCCCCAAATCCCAGTAGGCACAACACTCCTTCCATACCTGCTTCTGTCTTCTTTCACTTATGAACCTCACTCTCACTTGCATGCCTGATTTCTTGCTATTTAGCTTGAACAGATTTCATAAAAAAATCAAATTCATCTCTTCACTGCAGACATACAGTACATAAAATTCAGTTCAATATTAAACAAGGAATTCCTATACAAAATACTGAAATAAGGTAGGCTGTACGTCTGTGAGACTTACTGCTGTGTAAGGAGATTCAGTTGCATTCTTCTGGGACTGCTTAACCCCAAAGATGAGCACGGTTTTCCCTTGAAATTTCAGGAACTACACAGTGCCACATCCCAGAAGATCTGAATCCTCAGCAACAACACTGTGAGAACCTTGGATCTCACAACTTTCTACACATCACCACAAAGAAGGAATTGTGATGTATAATACTGAAATAAGGTAGTCTGTGTGCCTACACACTGAAAGCACTTCTGCCTACTCAACTGCATATGGCTGCTCCATTGACTGTATTCTTTACTATCCACCCTGTATATTAGCACAACATGTACTGGCTCTCCTGCATGTAGCTGCTACACCTACTGGGTTCTGTGTTCTGTCCATCCTGCATGTAGTTGCTATATGTACCATGTTCCCTTCAGGTTGTCCTGCATGTAGCCACTACACCTACAGTGTTCTCTGTTGTCCGTCCTCCATGTAGTGACTACACCTATTTGTTATCTTCTCTTGCTCCTGCAGGTAGCTGCTGTATGTACTATGTTGGCTTCTGGCTGTCCTGCAGGTAGCCACTACCCCTACTATGTTCTCTTCTGTCCAACATGCATGTGGCTACTATACATACTGTGTTGTTTTCTGGCCATCCTGCATGTAGCCACTACACCTGTTGCTTTTCTGTGCCTCCTGTTATGAGTTACCAAACAGCAGAAAACCAACACCCCAGCCAGGCTTTCCAAATCTCTTATCCGTGCTTTGGATTATGCAGTAGTATCAATTGGAATCCAGAGGAATGCTGCTGTTTTCATTGTTGTCATCACTCCTTCAGGCATGGGACTGTGCCATACCTCGTTGAGCTGTGTAGCTATTCAGGTATGGGACTGCCACAGATGCCACAAGTGAAAAAAAAATGCTCATTGTATGATGTTATGGTGGTACATAACAGATGTTTGATCAGTGTGAATGTATCTTCATAGGACTGTCATAGTAAATAAGTAATGTTGTCATTTTAGTGTACTTTATTTAAAAAGACTGGGCAAAGAACGAGCACTTTCACTAGTAACATATTTTAGCTGTGGTGGTAATGCAGAAAATTGAGTTTGTTCTCCACACTGCAGCAATTGCCTGATACTGAAATCTGATATTATATTTCATACTAATTCAGACCCTTTGGATAATATTTTTCATACTTGTACATGTACATGTTGAAGTGACTAATGAAGCATGAGATTAGCAAGAAGTAAAGGAATAATTTATATGGGAAAGATAAAGGGACAAATAAACAGGAAGCAACTGGACCCCACTAATGCATTACTAATGACTGTATAATATGTGCAGTGTAGCAAGAATCTGTATACAGTGACAGTCTGTAGACTGCAAGAAACTTTCGTATTTTACTGAACTTCATTCTACAGGTAATCATGGTACAAAGGGATTATAGCATATTGACAACATGAAGAATGAGAGATATTAGTTTGCTCTTATGCAAAGTAAATAGCCATTTAAAATTAATATTCTCTGTGTTGAACATGGACAAACAAAACTACCTTAGTAACTGTGGTTATGTATAAAATCACCGAGTACATCAGTTGCAATGTGACAAGTAGTATATTGCAAAACATTCAGGCTCACCAGTATTAATTAAGAGACCACAAGTAGGTTCCACTGATCATCTTCAAGTACTGTTCACATCAACAGGAACAATGAAACCTCATAACACAACATAATTGACAGTTACACAAATTATGTTTCTCCTCTCCCTTTACATGTATGAAAAGGTGTTTCAAAATACTGGATGCCAATATTTTTGTAATTATCAATTTACAAGAGAAATGTAATTGTGTACCCTTTTTGTATTAATTATAACAATGAAGCATGTATACTACCACATATGTACTAGAAATTAAAAAAAAAATATGTGGAAGCTAGCAGTTATGTACATAATGGCACAATGTAACATAAAACTGAAAATAAAAAAAAAGTATGACATGGCACAATGATTGCACAGGACTACATTGTTATAACACTGCTGGAGGAGGTGGAGGTGGTAGCAATGCCAGTCATGCTGTTACACCTCCTCTAGTGAATGGAAAACCAAGAAATTTTTTTAGTGCATATGCAAAACTATGTTACTAATCTAGTTCATAAAAGTTCCTTCAAATTTGAAGTCACTTGGCTCTTCATATGTTTTGCTCACCACCAGGAAAGATACACTTTACATATCATTGCAGAGTATAAAGTAAGTACTTCAGTTAAACAGTGTGCTATTCAGGTTAATGCACAGCACGTTTCATGTCCTAATTAAGGTGCCTGCCACCATTTTGTGCAAAGTGTATAGCTGTGTTTTCAAGACACAAGATCACTTGTCACAGCTCAATTCCTGTTGAGCAGTACCCGCACTGTCCGTTAACCGATCCGCAGTTTGCGAGCCGATTGTGGAAAATGTTATCACGTAGATAATACTTACACAAAAACCGAAGTTATAAAATTATTTTGAAGACCTGGAGGATATCTTTTCTCAGTATTTCCCACAGACATTATGTATGAGACACTTTACTTTATAGTCTTTAACACTAAATTGTGTAGAATCATATATATCACATGTTGTACCGGAAGTATTAATTTACTTGCCTTGATCACACACATTATTGTACTGTACCACAAAATTTTGTAGAAACAAAACATTTAAAGCACTTTTGTGAAATTCATATTTGATGTTGGTGTAAAATATTTATATTTTTTAGACTGAGGCATATTGTTTTACATATTTAATTAATTTTCAATGCAAAGTATTAGGGACAATATAGTGGTAGCTTAAGTAATTTTGTAGTTCATGATTATGGAATGTAGGCTTAGTTGTTAAAGGTAAACTGACTACAGTCATTAGTACCAGAAGATATAAAAATCAAAACCCTTTAGTATCATTTACATAATACCTGAGAAATGACATCCGTTGGTCTCATCTAACACTTACATGTACACAAATTTATACACTACTTTATCAGTGTGAACACTGTAATACAGGTTGCCAGCACTCCCAACTTACTCAAAACAAACTTGCTCACTGATTGGGAAAACTGAAATGCATATTGCATTTGTTGGCCTTCTTCAGTCCTAAATGATGTGTCTGGGATAAAAGTAGCCAAGTTTCAATCTTATAAGAGCATTCCATCAGTCTTTGTACCACGGAGTAACTAAACAACAAAATTTATGGGACATTAACTAGTCTTGATGGTATGCCGCTCATATTATAAAACAAACTTTTGTAGGCTTTTGATTTGATTTAATCTTCTGCACAACATCCTTCAAGTATTTCAACTAGGCTAAATTACAAGTTACCAAAAATGCAAAGTAATACTTGTAAGTATTCTTCATCATGTCATAATGTTTGGTCACCAAATTGAGATATTTCTGTTGGCTATAACCATTAATAATGTCGGTGCTGCTTGTGGTTCTGTTACAGTTTGGCCAGTCACATCTGTGTAATTAAAAATGTAACAGAGTATCTCGTCAAGAACCAGTTTTATTATATATCTGTCTGTGGGGGGCTGTGAACTTGTTTGATTCCTAAGTTTGGCTAGTATAATACTAACATATACATCATTGATTGTATATGTGTGTACATGTGTGCACATGCACACATACATACAAGAGCAAACATAACAGGGGTTAAGGATATATTTATTGAGACTTTTGCTATAGATTGTGAGTGCACAGTATCTGTGTTTCTTACATGTCATCTATTGATATTTGTATGAGAGAGACATAAGATCTGAAATTTTATATGAGGGGTGGTCACATTGTGGCTCGTGCACGTGACTGGTGTGGCTCATGCGAGTTGCCTGTAACAAATAATATTCACGTAGTTCACATGCACATGCACATAGGGCTGACCCTGAACACCACATGAACAGCACTGTAAAAGATTCCCTAAAGAAAGAGGATCCATAAATAACTGAAAGTAACATATTGTAGTTGGATGAACAGAAATGTGAAGCCATTATGAAGGAAAAGATGTATTATTTTATTAATGGATTACTGAATTCCTTGAAACACACTAATTTCTTGTGTCACTAATAGAAAGGGTTGGCTGTGTTTTCTCAGGCAGTGAGCAGTGTTGTAAGCACACACATATAATTTGATATATAAAAACATGATTTTTGCCTGTGTTGCCTCCAGAATGTGCAGCTCCTGAAGTTCATCTAGCTGGTCACCCCTGATATATTACGGTGTCTTTGGTATTTAATTATTTTTAATAATTATTATAAGAAAATAGTTACAGCATGGTTTTGGGACACTGTGGCACAAACCGTTCATTTTCTAAGGCCAACAGAAAGTATCTTTACAGGAATAAAGTCCAAATCTGCAGTTTGAGAGATGTGAAACACAAAACTATATCAAAAAGTATGTGAGGTTTGCCCCAAGAAGGTCAGATGTTCTTATGTGACGTGATGGAAATGTGTGGCAGTAACAACTGTTTTACTCTGAAGTTACCTTCTGAAACTGTGCCCCCTTGGCACCACTCCTTGTGTGGTGAAATGGCCTTTATCAAAGCCTTGCTGTCACAGGACATTGCAGATGTACATACATGTCCTAATTGGATTTCAGGCTTACAGGTGCAGCATGCTTACGAACCATGGAGCCACTGTGATCAGCTATACAGTTATTTCAGTTTGTGTTTTAGTAGTTTGTCAACTAGTTGTAAATCCTAACCTAACAAATTTATCCACATACTCAATTAAGTGTTATTTTATTATCTTAGACTAAGTCCACAACACATTGGAACTTGGTCATTATTGAAATGTTGCTGTTATCTCTTTTACCTGATAAAGTAAAGGAAAAACAACAACAAAAATTAACATAAGAATGTGGTTACAGGTCGACAAGTACCATTTTGGATACTGTAATCGTAGTTGCTGAGCACATTAGCAAAAATTATATTTCAAAGCTTCTATAGCTAATAATGCATGAATATTCAATATATATAGTTACATTATGTATGTACATACGCATGCACGCGCACGTGTGTGTGTGTGTGTATGCATATTGTTTTAACCCTATGAAAACTTGCACAACTTGCAATAAGCATTTGAATCTTCACATAACACTTTAGTCTCATGAGTAATTGTCATGTTTTGTAAAATGTTCTGACAGAATTCTGGAACAGTCTAGAAAATATCTCCACATGGATACTCAAATGTACATTAATATTCTTCGTCACTCTATAAAATATATCACTGTCCATGAGATCCATGTTTGTCTTCACAGAAAAACAGATTCCTTTTTCACCAACAACTTTAATTTACTAGTGAATGGATCTCATTTAATTTCACACTGTTAATCAGTTCTGTGTGACAGATACACCAAGATCATACAATTGTGTAACTAGGTTATAGCATATGCAAGCCACTGCGTATGTTTTGCACCTTTCTTTTGTTTTTGTGACACCTATTTTTGCACCACTATCTTACAATTAAAACAATTTCTGTACAGTGCATGAAAATACATTTATTAATGTGTTAGAATCTGTGTAGAAAGAAGAAAGCTGTATACTGACATAGCTGTGCATAAATCTCAATAGGAGAAATTGTCTTGTTTAAAAATATGTGTTCATCAAAATTCTGTTGCTAATCATCTTCATCCTTACATATGACAGGTGGGAGTATCAAAACAGTTACAGAGTGCACTGAAATTCCTTTCCTCTCTTCAGAATAAATTTTCATCATTTTGTACAATTATAGTCATAAGTTCTAATCAACAAACATGACTAGAGAGTTAATTTAAAACTTTGCATGCTTGGAAGTGTTGCTGTAATTGATTTTCTCCTTTCTGTACCCCTGTATCACCTGGTGAAAGACTGGCAATCTATCGGTTGTTTCTTTCTTGATAACTCACACTGCCTGTTACTTCACAATAAACTTGATGTACCAGGACCCATAATTTAAAAAATGAAATGAATATAACAGATAACCCTTTTCCATGTAGTTTGTATTCTCTGCACCCTGACGCCCAGCCAATTTAATTTAATGCTCTATTATATATCATGGTTTAATGTTTTAAAGTGTGACAGGAAATTTTTTAAAATTTTATTTTGAGCAGATGGGTGTTTTGTTATTTAATTTAATTTAGTTTAATTTTATTAATCTTGTATTAAACCATAACACTTCACTGAATTCCCAATGTGTCAATTTTTTTTTTCGGCCAGTTTGTAAAAATGCTCATTTTCCAACAAGTTTTGTGACAGTTGAAGCTTGGCATTGAAGTTTTTGTGCCTGTTGCTTCAGGTGTGCTTGAATTTAATTAGAAGCATGTCAGTATAATGATGATTTTATGTGCTGGACAATCCAAAGGTTGATTTCTGGCAGGGGTAAAATATGAGGACTGGCTCTGAGGCCCACCCAACTTCCTATTCAATGAATACTGAACATAAAGTAGCCAGGGTGTGAAGCTGACCTCTCATCTCCATCTAATGCCAAAGTTAGGAATGAGTTCAGCTATTTTTTCATTCCTCCATATGCCTTCAAGGTGTGCACAAGAAGAGCTTTCGTACCTTTCATTTTTATTTGAGCTTGTAACATGATGAGTGTTCTTTCCACATTTTTAACAAAAGATTTTCTTTTATATAAAGATGATTTAATTTTGTTCACTTGTATGATACCAGAACAGACGCAGTGCATAAAATGCAAATGAATGCATTAGTGCTGAAAGTATGGTTAAGGGCAATAAATGCCCATTTATTGAAGACAACATTAATTTAATTCTTTTTGGAGTTTTGAACGTCAAAGATTTTCACAATATAAAGGAATACCTCTCTAAACTCATGATATTTAAGTGATCACAAATAATACATCCTGTACACTATACAAAATAATGTTTTCCTGTGATGCTTCTGGATTCATCAATGTTTGTATTAATCTGAAACACTTAATAAGTGATGGAATTACACAGCACATTCTTAGAGTATTGCATTAGTTAGAGTAACTTAAAATACTTACTCCTATTTTTATATTTCATAAATCTATCAGTGAATAATTTAACAAGCCTGTCCATGCCTGATGGCCTATTGGCAGAACTGCTGCCATATATTCAGGAGTGGAGTTGTGTTAGTGACTGCATGCCTGAAACTCTCTTTTCAGGGTCTTACCTTCAAATGCAGTGTAGTGTAATTTAATGTAATGAAGCTGGATTAAACACCTGGCACAAAATTCACAACCTTTAAAATCATACCTGGTCTAATGATAGCTACTCCTTAACCCTTCAGTGCTGGCCACATTGCACTGTATGGACATTTAATTCTACGCATTGGGCATGGTGAACTGTATTGTCATGAATGAATTTAACAGTAATATAAATTCAAAACTTCTCTGTTCTGGGCAGTGTAGTACGAATTTAAACCCCAGTGTCTTTGAAGGGCTAATACATCTGCCAAAGCCTTTAACCTTTAAAAAAAGGGTGGGATTTAGAATTACATTGAGCATATACACATCTAGATAGTCAGCCTTAACTACATAATATGACCAAAATTAGCTCTCTTGATGGTAAAATCTGGTTTGAAATGTGTGACATGCTGGTAATATGTCCAGGGCCATGTTTGGAAAGGAGTTGGAATATTCAAGTTTTCTCATTCATGATAAAGAGTTTCAGCATAGGGGAAGTTTGGGAAGTAAAAAGTAGGAAAATAACTAGGAAAAAATGATTGTGCCTAGAAGAACAGATGTACTGCAAGAAGAGTAATCCAGTAGCTCTAATCACTGTGTATAGTGATATAAGATGAATGTGGAATCACAGTACATAAAAGCAGATATGTTGAACAGCAAAAGCTATATCACTGTTTTGACAACAATAACTATACAGTATGAGGGAATGGGTCCTGTGCCATGAAGTGCTGTGAAGTGTGCTGCAAGGCTTTGAAAATACATAAAAACTCATTAAGGTGCTCCTTCACACCCACAAAGTTGAAAAAGAGGGTGGGTGTGAGAAGAAGTCTTTGTTTAGCCAGGAGACATGGACACCACTGCATTTCATTAAGCTTTGTAAACTAGTATTTGTATCAAAACTGCATCTTTCTACATTACAATAATTTTATGTACTTATATAATGAATACATTCCTTAAGAATAGGTGTATTCTTCAGATAAGGGACCAGTATCAATTCAGCAACACCCACAATGATCTACTTGTATGCTTTCTTCTGAGTAATTCCCCGGTGCCTGAATTTTATATTCCAACGTTTCGGAACATTCTGTTCCATCTTCATAGGCAGGTAGGTATGAAGAATTCTTCTTACTTAACCACCTATGAAGATAGAACAGACGGGGTGTTCAGAAATGTTGGCATATAAAATTCATATGCCGGGGAATTACCCAGAAGAAAGCATACAACATTTAGAACACGGCAAAAGTTTGAAATCAAGAATGACCTGCTTGTTTAGAAAAGCACCATTGAAGCTGTATTTTGTATTTATTGTATACTGAAGATTATGATACACGATCATATGGTTGGTCATCTCCGTTGTGTCTTTATAAGCTATATTGGCTTAATCAATTGTCGAACACAACTAATTTGTGGTAGATATATGTTTATTGCATAGGCATCAACTACATGTTTCAGCGCTTATGACCATCTTCAGGTTGATGAATTGACAA
>Ga0209755_10007486_pt1 | contig 11814 bp, 11 predicted proteins | sample TergutCo191P1_FD_187301 | JGI IMG/M metagenome (GOLD analysis project Ga0209755, IMG submission 187301) | Cornitermes sp. P1 segment gut microbial communities from Petit-Saut dam, French Guiana - Co191P1 (SPAdes) (version 2) | ecosystem: Host-associated > Arthropoda: Insects > Digestive system...
GCCTATTCCAATGTATTATCTGAGCATCTGCCTTGTGGTCACAGCCTATTCCAATGTATTAACTCAGCATCTGCCTGGTGGTCACAGCTTATTCCAACATATTATCTCAGCATCTACCTGGTGGTCACAGCCTATTCCAATGTATTAACTCAGCATCTGCCTGGTGGTCACAGCTTATTCCAATGTATTATCTGATCATCTGCCTTGTGGTCACAGCCTATTCCAATGTATTAACTCAGCATCTACCTGGTGGTCACAGCTTATTCCAACATATTATCTCAGCATCTGCCTGGTGGTCACAGCCTATTCCAATGTATTATCTGAGCATCTACCTGGTGGTCAGCCTATTCAATGTATTATCTGAGCATCTTCCTTGTGATCACAGCCTGTTTCAATGTATTATTTGAGCATCTGCCTTGCGGTCACAGCCTATTTCAATGTATTATCTGAGCATCTGCCTTGAAGTACTGAGAAAATATCTCTAATGCAACCTACTTCATGAGGAGTCTATAAAAGACAAATGTTGAGCAGTTATTTGGATCAAGCAGACCCTTAGGGAGCCCATTACAGTCCAATCAAATCCTGGCTCCAACCAAAGGAAGAGGAATTATGATACAGCTACCCAACTGCTGAGATAATTGATATGAAGTAACTCTGTATGGCTGTTCATTCACACAGACACGAAACTGACCGCCATGTCAGCTTAAATCTTTGAGATCCAATGTCAAATTAAACTGTACACAAAACTTCAGTTCCTGTCCCACAGAGAACAGAATTCATGCCCAATATGAAGACCAATCAGTTAAAGCCACTGGGGAAAGTAACTACCATATATTCTGAGAATCACATGAAATATATAAAAGTACTGTGTTGATAAAATTCACCCTTTCTTAATATTTCAGTAGATGGTGCCTATAGTTATCAATGGGCTTTAAAAGGAAAATGTGCTGTCCTTTTAACTCATGAAAAATGCCACCACCAAATGGTGAAGCTACTACTATAAAACTGACATCCAATATTGATTCCCCTTTGTGACCTGACCCATTTATCTACTGACCCACACCTTAGCATCAACAAGGGCAAAGTAGAGGAGTCCTGGTGTAAAAACACACACAACATTGGTAAGGAAGGGAGAAAGTAAACACAGTAATCTACCATAAACATTTATAAGCAAAGTGGGAGGGTCACAATCTAACAAAAAACTCAGTGACATACATTCAGAAGATGCTTAGGTAATGTACTTCTTAGAAGTTAGAATAGTTCAGTCAATAAAGGCACTTGTTATGGGCAAAGATTTTTTTTTTGCAACATCGCATTCAGGCCATTTCTGGGGGTATCAGAAACTCCCAACTAATTGACAATATGTAGCATATATTGTTTTTACTCTGTGTGTAGTGTTGTCCAATGACAAGTTTCATGTCCGACTGTCGCATGACAGAATTACGGACCTACGAAATGATATAAATATGTATGTATGTATATAATAGTCAAAAATGTTCTGTGACTTAATTCTTCCCCCTCATAATCCTAACACCTTACACTAAGAAAGTAAAATGAGTGTTTTGGTCTCACATACCCACTGAAAACTAATGGATGAAATATTCTGGTAGATATCATACCACAGATCTGAATAATACTAATATACCACAATCAGCATCTTTATTAATTAGGTAAGATGGCCATTTCTTCACGGCCTCTCAGTCATGTAAAACAAAAGGTCCATATACAAAACACAAAAATACATGGTGAAAGCATGGCTGCATTCATATTTTTATAATACTAAAATTTCAATGTTTTACTTCCCAAATCCATCATGACCAATCTTATCATGAATGAAGGCATTAATAAATACTAAGAAGTACTGAAGGTTCATTAGTAATAACATGCCTACTACTACACCCTGCCCTTCACCAGCTCATTGCATTAGGTCCATTTGAATATTATCCTCCCTTCATCCCACACACATACATACATACATACATACATACATTCTTCTAAGGGATCACTTCTTTAAGGTCTCAAAAACAAAATTTTGTGTGCATTTTTTGTTTATTCCATGTGTTACATGTTATATCCATACATCCATGTATTTATATAACAACTAAAAGTATATTTAAATTGGATATCTTTTAAGAATGTGAAAGTTTTTAAATTGCATAAGGAAGAAAAACACAAATTCTATATGCAGTTTTCAGCTACATATCCAGGGTTATATTACATTACAGATGAAGAACTCTCAAGAATGTAAAAATCAAGTGTTTTAAACAGTATAAAGAATGGCAGGACAAATTTTGTACATAACTTTTTCATTACACATGTACACTTGTGTCATAGAAAGGGATAACTTTCTCTTTGTACATGTATACTAGTATATTACTTCATACTGAGCATTAACCATCTTGATAACTCTTGAAGGTATTATTTCATTCCTCCCTACTGACACTGCCCCAATTAACCCTTTCCACTGCCTCTTAGGCAAGAACATGTCTAGTCAATACTTTCACAAAACTAATGTTTTCCTGCTCACAATACCCCTCTGCCCCACCCATAGCATGACCCAAATTTCTTGTGATCTTGACCAACACCATTTGATCATAACAGTATCGGCAATGCTCCATATTACTTCCTCCCTCTTTCACAAATTAGCTTATCAGCATCCTTGTTTGAAGCTCAGTCTGGTGGCCAGTTCACCCTAAGATTTTTGTATGTATTTCATTAGTGATAGACTTGGATAGATCAAAGAATAGAGCAACTCAATGCAGGCTACATGACCAGGCTGTACTCCCATCTGAAGGGACTTTTGTTGGCACACTTAAAGCAGTATAATTAAGAAATCACAGTACTAAGAACTGTACACTACCATAAAACTAGATGTAAATCAAATAACTTGGTAGACTTTTGTCTATGTTTATGGCATGATTACCATCTCCTACAAACCACATTCTGGAACCACAGGATCCTACAATTTCACAATGTTTTTACAACATACCGTACATGGAAGTCAAGGCATTAAGTGCAGATATTGCATCTTTGAATTTCATGAGTAAAATAAGTGAAAAAGAAGTCAATGCATGTTTATGTTGTGAAGAATTAAGACTAAAACTTCATAAAGCAAAGTTACAAATATCTTCTTATGAAGAGTAAAAAATGCTACAGGAAGAAAGAAGTGGTGAAGGATCTTATTCCCAGTCTAACTCCACACAACAGTTATTCTAATTCTCATTTTTCATCTTCAAAAGACAGATGGATCAATGTCACATCAAATTTAAGCAACATATCTAGAATTAACCACAGTAATGTCATACATTTAATCCCACAAACCGCAAACAAGTTTGAGGTCTTAACTATCCCACAAACCGCAAACAAGTTTGAGATCTTAACTAACCTCAACAAGGAAAGTGAATCTTCAGGTATTTCAGTTGCAAAAGATATAACCTCCTGCTCAAGAAACTTCAAGAAGAATTACCAAAAAAAGACACTAAGCACGAATAGTTCAACAAGAAAAAGTCAAAAAGTTATAATGACTGGTGACAGCCATGTAAGAAACGGTGCTGCTGAACTTCAACATAACCAAGGTGCAAATTATGAAGTCTCCAGTTTCATAATACCAGTGCCAAAATGGATACAATTGTAAACACTGCAAGAGATGCAATCAAAAAGTTGAGGAGTGAAGATGTGGTTATAGTATGGGGAGGGTCAAACGGTATAAGTAAGAATAATACCAAAGTAGTTATATAGCATGTGTGTAATTTTATTGAGGAAAGAAAAAGGTAAATATTGTGATAATGAAATCACCCCACAGACATGATCTTATACGCTCATCTTGTGTCAATAATGAAGTGTTAAAGTTTAACAGGCAAGGTGAAAAGAAAATAAAAGTCTATAATTATGTAAAAATGTTAGAAGCAGATTTTGACGGAAAATACTTTACTAAGCATGGTCAGCATATGAACTTATCAGGTAAAGAACTAATCTCCATGAAATTAACCACAGTTATCAAGGAATTTTTTTACTAAGAAACAAATATCCCCTACTTGCCTGCAATGGAAAGATTCTGTCTCTGAAGGACTCAAATGCAGATTATCAAAACAGGAGTAAGTGTAGTACATCCAGAATTTCCAGATCAAAGTAACTCAGATGAATTATCTAGGATATCACACCCTCCCAAATGAGAAGGAAAAATGTAGCATGGAGAAACTCAGATTTTTTTATGGACATAACTTATAAACATAATCACAGAGTAATAAAATCAATAAAGGTACTATTTATTTCAAAATTTACCAACAAAATATAAGAGGATTAGGAAAGAAAGCTTGTGAACTATTAAGTCACTTGCATCCAGACTTCCCTCATGTTTTATGTCGCAAAGAACATCACTTGAAGTATTCACAACTGCATAATGTTCATATTGAAAATTATAATTTAGCAGCCTATTACTGCAGACAGCTATGTGAAAAGGTGGTGTAGTTATTTTTGTCCATAATAGTCTATATTTCTTAAATAATGATATTGTTAAACATTGTGAAGAACAAGATGTAGAAACATGTGCTTTAAAACTTTCATTGAGTATTTTAAAATTATGTATATTAACACTTTATAGAGCCCATACTGGTAACTTTAGTCACTTTTTACTCAAATTGGACGCTATTCTTCAATTACTACATACTCTTACTCAACACATTATTATTTGTCAAGACATAAACATTAATTATCTAATGGAAAGTGAAAAGAAAAACCAAATGGGCAATTTACTGCTTTCATGTAACTTAACTAGCATTATTAATTTCCCAGTGAGAGTTCAAAATACCTCTGCTACTGCAACAGATAATATTTTCACTGATACATCTCAATTTGAAAATTACACTATAATTCCTAGTTTAAATGGTTTGTCTGACCATGATGCTCAATTATTAATGGTGAGCACTGATTATTCCCAAATACCTACACAAAAATCTAAAACCATCAGGAAAATTAATAAGAACATAAGATACGACTTTATTAATAAACTAAGCAATGAATTGTGGGATACAATCTTTGCAAGTGATGATGCCTATGCTATGTTTAATTCCTTTTTAAATATTTATTTAAGGATCTTCTATTCCAGCTTCCCTCCAAAAAGAGAATTAAATAGGAATAATAATAATAATAATAATAATAATAATAATAATAATGAGGTACTTTAGGGATCAAAACATTATGTAAACATAAAAGGGAACTGTCCTTAGCATATAGAAATAGTAACAATTTGGAATTAAAAAGGCATTACCAGATATATTGTAAACTTTTGTCTAATGTAATTAAGAAAGCAAAAAGAATGTATTATAATAAAAAATTTTTAAACCAGGTAATAAATGTAAAACCACTTGGACTATCATTCAGGAGTTATCTGGAAAACAACTGATATAAAAGAGCTAATGTTAGTAACATGTAAAAGATCAACAAGATATAGGGGATGCCTTCAATAACTATTTCTCATCTACAATTGATAAAATATTTAAAAAATAATGTAGATAACAAGATTAGTGATGAAATTCTTTCTAATTTTCATCATTTTCTAGAACAAACTGACATTCATCTCTCCTCATCTTCGGTTTTCAAAACTTTTTCAACCAAAGAAATTACATTTATAATCAAATCAATAATAACAAAAAATGCACATGGGTATGATGAGATTTCTACTAAATTATTAAAAATTAGTGTCACTTACATATATTCACGATTAACTTAAATCTGTAATAAGTCAGAAATTTTTCCACACTGTTGGAAGTTTTCAATTATAAAACCTATACACAAGAAGGGAGATAGAATGAATCCAAACAATTATCATTATTGACTGCTTTCTTAAAGGTTTTTGAAAAGCTTTCTAAATTAGACTAACTCAACATTTTTATAGTAATAAGTTACCAGTGGGAAATCAGTTTGGTTTCAGAAAAGGCATTGCAAATGAAGATGCCATTTTTAACCTTACAAATTAAATTTTAAATATTTTAAATAATAAAACAATGGCTGGTGGTATTTTTTGCGACCTGGAGAAAGCTTTCAATGCTGTTAATCATGATTTATTACTGTCTACACTACCTTATTATGGAACGAGTGGTTAGGCTAAATTATTACATGAATCTTATCTTCAGAACAGATATCAAAGTATTCAAATCATTAACTCATACCTTAATTCTAACACAGTCTCAAAATGGACAAAAATAAAATATGGGGTACAGCAGGGTTCAATTTTGGGCCCATTGTTATTTCTAGCATATATCAATAACTTACCTATGGTCATAGAACACAGAGCTATTCCCATCTTATTTGCTGATGACACCAGAGTGTTAATTACAAGCCCAAATAACATTCAATTTCAGAATTATCTTAATATAGTTTTTGGCCAACTAAGTAAGTGGTTGAAAGCCAATCTGCTTTCCTTGAATTTTAACAAAACTTATTTCATCCAATTTATTAATAAAAGTACATGGGCTTCTGACATACAAATTACGTATGAAGATAAACTAATTCATACAGCTATTGAAACAAAATTTCTTGGGCTATTTATTAATAAAACTCTTTCTTGGAAAACATACATTTAATATTTTAAGTCTAGACTAAGCTCAGCTTTTTATGCTATGCAGTCAGTCGAAACATATGTATCACTAAATACCCTGAAAATTATTCAATATTCCTACTTCCACTCTGTAATGACCTATGATTTATTGTTCTGGAGGCACTCCTCAGACAGTATAAAGATTTTCAGGTTGCAAAAGATTATTAGAATCATGAAGGTTTGTAGAAGCAATGACTCATGTAGAAAATTGTTTTCTAATTTAGAAATCTTACCACTCCCATCCCAGTACATTTTTTTCTCTTCTTTTACTTGTGTTAAGAATTAGGCATCAATTTATAGTCAGTTCTGAGATATATCACATTGACACTAGGCAACATTCTAATTTTCACCAACCTCCCATGAATTTGACTAAATACCAGAAGGGAGTGTACTGTTTAGGTGTTTAATATGCTTCCTTCATGTATTAAAACAGAGCCTGATAATCCCAAGAAATTTAAATTGATTTTATAGAAATTTTTATTTTTTATTCTTTAGATGAATATTTTGAAATTCAAAAAATTTTAATTTATTTATATATGATCTAAATTAGTAACTGAAAGTACGGCATATAAAATAGATATACATTTAGGTTTATTTTATTCTTGAACTACATATTTAGTTTTTGTACCTGTATTATAGATCTTGTTTTGTATAAAATGTAACAGCATGGATGTACCAATCTTTATCTGTTTTGCAGTGGTGTATTAAATTATTTTTTGTCCACTAAGGACTGTATCCTTTAAATTGGCGTTTTTATGTTATTATTTGTTATATTAAAATAATTGATATTATGTAAAACCCCAAAAAGCATACTAGACCCACTAACTAAAACTTGTACACTTGTACTGACTTCATTTCTTGATTTCTTAAGCAAACATTTTTGCTACTTTCATGTGCAGTATTGACTATATCCATCTCCTGTAAGGATCCATGGAATAAGAATAAATTATATATGATATGATACGATATGACATGATATTGTATGATATGATATATATGATACAATATGATATGATACAATATATGGTATGATATATGATATGATCAGAATCTCTTGCAAACCACAATCTAGGCATCCACCACCAGATGGAAATGGTACCTGTATCATACATAAGCAAGCTCTGAAATACAGGATAAACATCCATACTTTCAACTGCTTCTCAAATTAAGGTCTCATCCTTCACACACTTACACTCCTCCTCTTCTACCACAAAATCTTAATATACAAGTCTCAGTTACAGTTACAATCAGAGTATTATATCATCTAAATTACATGGTGACTACTGACTGATTCCTACTACATTTGACTCAATATTACTACAAAAATTAGATCTGTCTGTCAAAAATCTGTACACACCTCCCAACCACACTTCATCTCCTTCCATCAAATGCTTTAGAGTTCACACACAACCAGAAGAGCGTGACAACGTAAGGCATCAGTCACTTTGCTTGTTTCATTATAGGATGCATAAAAGCCAAATAAACATAACTGATTTCTTTAACCTACGAAGCAGGCAACTCTAACATCATTCGTGACTTGGCAATTAAAATGATGAAAAGTACTTTATGGTACATTTTGTTTCACAGTCACTGCCAATAATCTGGCCCTGATGGAACATATGGGTACAGCCCACTGCAACTTGCAGTGGCCTTGACAAATAAATGGTCTTCATGGAAAAGTAGGCCATGTTCTAAATTCTCACATCTGTTATAAAACACAGACATCTCATTTTTTTAATGTATTTTATTCCTCCACCTGGAGGTCTGATGAGTGCAAAATGTCATGAGAGTTGCCATTATATGCCACTCAGACAGCCAAATCAGGTCACATTACCCACTGTCACCTCCAGTGCAAAACTATGGTAACATTAAAGGTGCACATACAAAATGCCTCAAGCAAGAGACTGAGACCAGTTGTACTACCATAATCACATGGTCAACCTCAGGACTGCATCAGATCATGTCGGCTACCCAAAAAAATGACTTTTTAAGTGTTCATGGTTTAACATTTCATAACTGGATTCCCTGTATTTCTAAGCCTAACCTTTACACGCCATCATAGGTAATTTACACCTTGACCTTTTGAGAGTTGGTTAAAAAGTTTAAGGTCAAATACACCGCACTGCTTATTTATGTCTTAACAAATTATGCACATCAATTCAATATCTCGAACCGAATTTTAAACTAACTTAACATAACTGTTTAGCAATGGCACTTCCTCCATGCTAGAAACAATGTTAACACAACCATAACAATACAGTCATCCCATCTTCAGTGACAGGCATTGTCTTAACATGTCAGGCACCCATTACCCAATGATGTAGCATCACATCCAACAAGAATGGAAATCTCCACTACACCACCGCAAAAACCTCGGAACTTTCATTTTGTAATTTTATGCATTTCCTGTATTCATCATATTAGGAAATAAAGTTTGGAAAAACACATACTTCACAGATAAGCAGTTGCATATACATACAGTACATTAATTTTACATCGCCATTCAAGGGGCAGTGTCTCTGAATAAAACTGTGTGTAGACAATGCAGCCTACTTCGCTTGTCAGTACTTTCAAGTGGACAGTGGCAATTCAAGTAACATATACCAGAAGGCTCAAGGGAAAATGCCTCCTCCATTCAATCCTAATTCCTATAACCAAAAAACAAAACAATGTAAAAATTTCATATATATCTATACATATGTAAGACCAATGTAAGTACTGCATTACATCAGGTTGCACAGTTTAGCCTACATTATTGTGACTCCTTCAAGTTCACAAGGTCATCTTGCCTCATACCAAGGCTGGCAACTTGAACATAAATTTGCACGGTAGTATTCAACAACCTATCATCTGAACTGCCCTCATATTCAACATAAATTTGCCAAAAATACACAACCAATATTTTCATAAGAAGCAACTGCTGATTCATTATAATGAGAGACTACAAAACGAGACCAACAGCTAGTCCACGTCATGTTCCCAGGTATTAAAAAACAGGCCAGCAACTATATTGTTATCATGACCTCTAAGAATGTACAGCAAACAACAATCCTAGAAATGAAACTACCTGCCTTATAAAAGAGCTTGTCAGGAGGATAAAACATCAGGGTAGGAAGTCTCCAATGGCACAACTCTCACACCAAATTTCACAAAAATGAGTTAGGTAATCTATACACTCATGTCAAAAACTGAAACAGGTAAGACAACCAGACAGACACACACAACTTGCAAATAGGATTCCAGTGAAAGAACTACACTTGCCCACTGCTCACAGTTTGAGTTTGAATTCTACCTTCTTTTCATCAGTTGTTATTACAATGCCTCATTTAGCACAGTAATATAACAAACTGAAAAATCAAACTAACCCAAGCAAAATACAAGATGATTTCACTCTGTGTGGATAGTTTCACAAAACAAATGGGTAGTGAGATGGACAAGATACGCAGCCAGTCATCTTAAAAGATGACTGTATAGAGTTTGTGGCAATTGGCTGAGTGTAGTTTTGGCAGTGTCTCATTGGAGTGAGAGAGAACAGGCATGCCACATGTGGAAGTGGGTCATTTCTCTTGCTGGCAGGCACGCCGACCGGCTGGCAGCCAAGGCCGGCCTGAACGCTATACTCTGTCAGTAGGTCACTACACAGTGCACCAATCACACAATGCAAACAACTTCTCCTCTCAATAGTTCAAAAATTAATTCCTTGTTTCATAACATGCTACAAATGAGGACTGAAAGTAAGTTTTTGATGGTAGACATAAATCATCACCAATTCCTGAAAGGATCCAATAGTAGACTTTTGGGGACATGAAGCACAGCCTTCAGAGTTCATAAAACATGGTGTTTCTTAACCAGCTGACTTCACTACCAACTGTTCAGGACTTCATACTCTAACACGAATTACAATTAAATTATCCGCTATGAGTTCAGAAGTTAAAATCTAAATAGATTTCTGACATGGAGGGGGTGGGTGGGGGTACATTAAAACATTCAAACTTGCCTCATAAAGTATTCAAATGAGCAATTCGCACATAGGAGCAAAATCAAGAACACCAGTGACAAAAATCTAAAGAAAAGTTCCATTTGACCAAGGTCTTTACAAAATGCAAGAAAATGCAAGAATTACAACCTTTAACACTTGGTTATTTACATTATAGCCTCCTCTCTTTCCCATACACAAGCAATCTTTGCTTTAACCACAAGGAAACCCAAAAGAAAGTTAGAATGCTCCTAAGAGACATGTTGAAATAAGACAATGTTGAAATAAGACAATGTTGCAATTCCTACAGCAATAAAAAGCCAGTTCCAGGATGATCAAAGAATATTTTATAGTTTACCTGGGAACCCTTCAGAAGACAGCAAACTAATGTTCACTTCAATGTAATGCACTTCATGTTCTTCTTGTGGAGCAAATCTGATTCACAAACTAGGGTAATCACGAATCAGCAACTAAATTTACACCATGGAGCAGAGTCCTTCATGTGCAGCCAGCAATTACTCAGCTTGTTAATAGATTCCCTGCCTTTTATGACACCCACAATTTCACTACCACATGCTCAAGAACTTAGGGAGATGAATCTAGTCCACTTCCTAGCAACACAATTCTTGGACTGATTTAATCCTGATGGTAACTGTATGTTCCATCAGGTTTTTTATATTACAAAGCTCTGCATTTTGCACACACACACAGTTTATGTGTTCCATGTAATTCTTACCACAAAAGTGACACTTTCTCTACACACCCTTACACAACTCTTTTCTGTGAGGCAGAAACAAAATATTTATATTCTTGTAGATTAACTTTTGTCTTCAAAGGGTTTAATATCCATCACTACTTATTTATTCCAAGTGGTTTCTTCTTCTCTCCATTCTGCTGACTAAAATTTTTATGACTTATGTAAGGCTCAGTGCTACATACCTTGTCCACCTCATCCTCCTTGAAGTGCTCATTACAATAATATATGGTGATAAGTTCAAATTATGGATCTCTCCATTATGTATTTTTCTCCCTAGTCCCCTCTCTTAGATCCAAGCATTCATATAACTTAAACCTGTGCATCTTCCTTAGGTCAAGAGGCCAAATTTAACCCTTTGACCCTGGAGCTGGACATTTACAGTTTAGCACACCATTTATGTAAAATGTGAATATTTTATGAACCAAGAAGGGTAACATTAGGAAATACACGACATTTTGTGGAGGAATAAACGAAGATGGTGAGAGA
>Ga0209755_10007487_pt1 | contig 11814 bp, 9 predicted proteins | sample TergutCo191P1_FD_187301 | JGI IMG/M metagenome (GOLD analysis project Ga0209755, IMG submission 187301) | Cornitermes sp. P1 segment gut microbial communities from Petit-Saut dam, French Guiana - Co191P1 (SPAdes) (version 2) | ecosystem: Host-associated > Arthropoda: Insects > Digestive system >...
ACTTGCTCATTCTGCGTCCCTGACCGTCTAAAATCGTGGGATTTATATATACATTGTCAAACGGAATTTTGCCCAGATTCTCCTGGCTGAAAATCACCATTCTCGCTACCCAAAGAGAAATAATATCTCTTGCGGTTACCAAAACTGATGTCGGGTAAAATGTATTGAGCAAATCCGTTTGCTCGGGCCAGCCCATTGTGCTATGCGGCCAAAGCGCAGAACTGAACCAGGTATCCAAAACATCAGGATCACGAACCAACCCCTCAACCTGCAAATCCTCTTCCAAAGAACAAACCAGCCAATTCCCATCCTCCGCCTGGAAGAAATGAATATCGGATCTATTGGCGAATTGAGAATTGAGAATTGAGAATTGAGAATTATTTAAATGCCATATTGGAATCTGATGACCCCACCAGAGTTGCCTGGAAATGCACCAATCGCGTTTTTCTCCTAGCCAATTCAGATAGTTTTTTGCGTAACGTGCGGGTGTAAATTTTACTTCACCGCTTTCTACTGCATTCATCGCTCGCTCTGCAAGCTTGTCCATTTTTACAAACCATTGGTCGCTTAAATATGGCTCTATTATAGTTTTTGAACGATCGCTTTTGCCAACCTGCATTTCGTGGTCTTCAACTTTGAGCAATAAACCATTTTTTTCCAAACCTTCAACTACAGAAACTCTGGCTTTTTCGCCTTTTAAGCCTTTGAATTCTCCGGCATTCTCGTTTAAGGAGCCGTCTTCGTTTAAGATGTTTATCATCGGCAGCTTATGGCGAAGACCTGTGGCATAATCGTTTGGATCGTGAGCCGGCGTTACTTTTACCGAGCCCGTTCCGAATTCCTTGTCTACTAAGATTGCATCTGCTATTACAGGGATTTCTCTGTTTACAAAGGGAACTCTTAGGGTTTTGCCTATAAATTGTTTATAGCGTTCGTCTTCGGGATGAACTGCTACTGCCGTGTCGCCGAGAATTGTTTCCGGACGAGTGGTCGCTACGGGAATATAACCGCTGCCGTCTGCAAGCGGGTATTTGAAGGTCCAAAAGTGGCCTTTTACAGTTTCATGGTAAATTTCATCGTCTGCAACAGCGGTGCGCAAATGGGTATCCCAGTTTACCAGGCGTTTGCCTCTATAGATAAGACCTTTTTTAAAAAGATTGAAAAATGCATGGCGAACTGCTTTTGCGCACATCGGGTCCAGCGTGAATCTTTGCCTGTCCCAGTCGCAGCTTGAACCTAAGGATTTTAACTGGCCTGTGATGCGAGCTTCGTATTCGTCTTTCCATTTCCAAATTCTTTTTACAAGCTCTTCCCTGCCCAAATCGTGACGAGTCTTTTTTTCGTCTTGAAGCAATCTTTTTTCCACAACGGCCTGCGTAGCAATGCCGGCGTGGTCTGTGCCTGGTATCCAAAGCGTATTTTTACCAAGCTTTCTGTTATAACGAACCAGAATATCCTGAATTGTGTTGTTAAGCGCATGGCCAAGGTGCAAAGCTCCCGTTACATTAGGCGGCGGAATTACAATGGAAAAATGTTCCGCATTGCCGGCAGGTTTAAAATCTTTTTGCTCATCCCATTTTTTGAGCCAATTGCTTTCTATTTCTTTGTGATTGTAACGCGTTTCCATGCTGGGAATGTAGAAAATTAATCAAATCCCAGCTACTTAAACCGCTCCCGCTCCCTTAAAAACTCATCCCACTCGCTTATAGCTCCGAGCGGCGTTCTTCCCGAGGTATCCAAGTCAAAACCCATGCTCTTAAGCGGAGCAACAGACGCTTTCAAATATTCCAAAGCTTGAACGGAACGTACATACTTGTTCTGCAACTCGTTCAAAAGTATCTCCCTATCCCTAATATCCTTATCCTGACTCGAAATTATGGAGAACAATGTTAAAAGCCAACCCGCAAGCAAAATGAAAAAGACTATCGCAACTCCCGGAGCAAGGCGCAAACCGGTGCTTCGCTGATATGTTATGCCCGCCGCTTTCAGCTTCTCCCAAAAACCTGTGTTCTTTCTGTAAGATTCCTTTGAATCGTGAATTTTGAATATGTTGAAAAACTGGCCGAAAAACTTTGCGCATTCTTCGTTGTGAAAAATGAAAACCAACTCGGAATCCTTGCCCCTGACAAAATTCAAATATTCCAAAAACATACTCAAATAAGTTTTGTCCTTGAATCTAGCCTGCTCAATGTTCACAAAATAAATCTTATTCGAACCGTCAACCGCAGAATACAATCGCTCGCGCACTGCGAGAAAATGCTCAGTCTTCAAAACACCTTTGAACTCAAGCAAAGTCTCGTTCTTGAAAATCTCCATTGCAAAGTCTAAATTCTCGCTCACGACAAAAATCCTCCGCCGTTCAGCTTAATGCGCAAATGGCAAGTCTCGCTCTCCTGCCCCATCAACTCCACCTTGCGAAAAACAGCAATTCTAAGCCCCTGCGTAGCACTCGGCGCAGCAATAGGGCCTATGCCCAGAATTGGAGAGCACAAAACATCCACGTCCTTGCTCACTTCAATAGAAATGCCAATGCCCAAATATCTGTCCTGGAAAGTTATCTTCTTCACATTTTTGCAAAAAGCATTGCTGAGCTCGGTCTTTATCTTTTTTCCCTGAATCTTCAACGACTGCCCGCGAACATCATCGCAACGAAAACCGAGGCAAAGCTCCGTTGCCAATTCGCCGTAAAAAGCATTGAAAGAATTGTTTGTTGTGGATACGCTCATCAAAAGCTCAGATTCGTTGTTCTTCAAACTGAAAACCTTTTCCACCTTAAAAGAATATTCCTTTCCTGCATAAGACACGCTCTGGTCTCCGGAAAGCAATACCTGAACCTTGTATTCCTGCGTTTTAATTGAACTATCGTATGGGCCTAAAAAAGCTCCCTGACGGTCGCTTATCCACGAATTTCTTTGGTCAATATTTTCAAGCTCAAAAGGGCAAATATGGTCTAAAAAAAGCGGAGAAACTTCGCCGTCATCTCTCATGGAGCAAGCCAGCTCCGAAAAAGACGGGCGATATGCCAGCGAACGCATCCAACCGCCTAGAGCGGGTTCAATTAAACATTCCACATAAAGATTGTTGAACAAAATCTGCTGGTTGCCATCCAAGAAAAAATCCTGAGTGGAAAATCTGATTCCGTTTTGAGCCTCGCTGTCTCGCAAAATTTTTTCTGCCTCCATAACCGCGCGATTCGCTTGGAATCTCACAAAATCGCGCTGCATTCCGTCTGCGGCATTTTTAAAATAACTCTGAGGCATGGCTTTCAGCAACCCTTCAAAAATCTTTTTCTGAACATTTGAATCGCTCAGAGAACGGGCTTTGAAGTACACATTCAAAATTCTCTTGTGCAAAAAATTTATCTCCGGCATTCGCAAAAGAATATCTCTGCAGCTCGGCGCAAAAGAGGAATGACCCGTTAAGTTCACCTTGCCGGAAGCCTTTTGCTCATCAACCGCTTGGCGAAGCAAGTGATGCTCGAGGTCCACGCCCTCAGCGCCTGCCGTATCCAAAGCTTGCAGCCATTCGCTGCCAAGAACAACTTCATCAAGGTTTATTTTTAAAAGAATGCAATTTACGCCGCCCAAATCATTGAAATTTTTCAGCGAATTTATTATTTCCGGGCGCAGGTTGTTTTGAAAAGACTGAGACAAGCTTTGCGAATAAGTTAAAATTCGCATAAATGAACCACCGTATTCCGCAGCAAACCAGCCTGATACCGTAGCCTTTCTGCCCAGCGCTTCCTGAACGGAGACATCCGGCATAAAAGCGTATTCAAAGCCGTTTTTCTCAAGAGTCTCTATCAAATCTATTTCCCAGGCGTGGGACCTGCAGAAATAGCCTGTGGGCTCCATTAGAGAAATCAGATTTTCCTTATGCTTTTTGAGTTGCAGTTCTTGAAGTTCTTTGGGAAACAAAGGAAGCATGGCATCGTTATACGCTCCGCCTAAAAATTCCAATTGCCCGTTTTCAACGAATTCCTTTAATTGCTTTGCCTCGCGCTTTAGAGCTTCCAGCATTCGCCCTGTAAAAAACACGCTCAATTTCAACAAAGGTCTTCCGGAGAGCAACCCAATTATTTTCAAAGCCCAAACCTTTGCAGCCAAGCTATGCGCATTTTTTTTATGCGGGTCATAAACCGGGTAAAGAGCGACAGCGAATTTCATAGTAGAGAATTTAGAAAGTTGCACGAAGAATTGACGCCGAATTGCCAAAACATACGAAAATCGCCAAAAACTTGGCGGAAAGTGTTAAGCGCGCAGGAAATGCCATCGACGAATGTGTTTAATTTGTTGATTGAGAACAAAGAAATCATGGCCCCGTGGATAGATGATTGCATTTTGGGAGTTGATATGGAGAAGAAGAGGATCGTTGTGAATTTGGAGTTTATTGCCCCCGACTCCGTCAATGCATCTCCCTTTTAGTTGCAGGAGATTTCTTGTTTGTTTCTTCCAATAACCTGTCAAAATCCGATTTATACAATCTGTCTTGAACAAGACGATATTTTTCCCATTCGCTTTCTGCAAAATCCAAGGCTATTTTATGACTTATTTTCCCCGGGCCTTGCAAAATACCTCTATCACTAGCAACCGATAAAAAAGAATTCAGTTGTTTTGCCCAATCTTCCATTGTCATAGGCATTTTTCGCTTTGCCTTTATTTCTGCCAAGTCCAAATACGCATTTACAATGTGACCTAATTCTTCCAACTCAGGCTTGGTTAAATAATTTTTTGCAATGTAAACATCTGTTTTTATAATTTTTCCTTTTGGAGATTGTTTCCAACTTGTTAAACCCATATTTTGCTTCTTATGGCTTGCTCGCTCGTAAATCAATTCCGCAGCAGTGTGCCCGTGTATAGCCCAATGCAGCTTATTTTGGACAGTTGCGTAAAATACTTTTGTGGTATCTGCTTCCTGGTCATAATCAAGAGCGGTAGCATAGATATCGGTTATTTTTTGATAGAATTTTCTTTCTGAAAGACGGATTTCCCTAATTTCTTCCAGTAAATATTCAAAATATTCGTTTGTTAAAACCGAACCTCCTTGCATAAGTCGTTCTTTATCCATTACCCAACCCTGTATGGTGTAATCTTTCGCAATTTTATTAACCCATTTGCGAAACTGAACGGCTCTAGCGGAGTTTACTTTGAAACCTACGGCTATTATTGCTTGCAATCCGTAATGTTTGGTTTCGTAAGATTTTCCATCAGAGGCAGTTATTAGAAAATTTCTAATAACTGAATCCTCATTTAATTCAGAGTCTTCAAAAATCTTTTTTAAATGATAATTTATAGTTGGCACTTCTACATCATAAAGCGCAGCAAGCATCTTTTGCGTAAGCCATATATTTTCATCTTCATAACGCATTTCAACGCTTTGAGGAACATCTCCTGTGGCAGCGATAAATGTTAGATATTCGGCAGCTGAGGAACGAATCGTTGGAGGAGAAAGTTTCTTTTTCATGCAAGCAGTAATATAGAAATTATCTAATCAAAACTCCCCTCTTTTCCTGCGGGCCAAGTCAATGCTTTTTCTTGCCTCAATATTATACGGCTCAATTTGCAATACAGCTTCAAGATCTGCAATGGCTCTATTATAGTCTTCCATTAAAAGGTAAGCAAGACCACGCTGAAATAAATATCTTGGATTATCTGGCTTGAGCAAGAGTGCTGTTGTAAAATCTGCGCTGGCTTTATAATATTCTTTCTTTTGAAGATATGCACCGCCACGACCATATAGATAATTGGGATTATTAGGCTTAATTTTGAGTGCGGCTGTGTAGTCTGCAATAGCTTTGTCGTATTTTTCCTTTGAGTAATATTCATATCCTCGTTTGAACAGGTAGTCGGGGTTGTCAAGATTGGCGTTATATTTGATTGTATAGCTTATGATGGCTACTGTGGCTATTGTAAGGACTGCTATTCCAATGGCTATGTTTCTTTTGCCGGCATTTTGCAGTTTTTGGCGAAGGCTGTTTTCCAGCAGCATTATGAGTGATTTAAGTTTGTTTTCGCAGTGCATGAGTATGTTGTTGATGTGGTGTAACATGATTGGCTCCGGTTTAGTTTTTTTTAGACTTTTTCTTTTCGCTCTCTTTGCTACCATTCTTTTTCTTTATTCGTGAAGAAAAGTTCCACGGAGCGATAGGATTATTGTCTGTCCAAAGACCAAGTTTTTTACTTTTCGCTTCTTCCTCAGCTTCTCTAAAATCTATACGATTTTCGCTATGTTTCTTAGACCACCAAGCATATCCGTTTTTTATCATCCATAAGGAAACATTCAGAGAATCTCCCAAACAAGGTTCGCCGACTAGTCTGTTGAAATTGCAATCGCCTGTAAGTTTCACTCGAATTTCCTTGCCGTCTATAAGGGTTCTTAGAGCGTCACCAGCTTCTTTTCCATAAGGTTGAGTTAGCTTCGGTGAATTGCTTCTATATTCTGGAGAGTCAGCTCCATATATTCGCACTTTTATTATTTGCCCTGCAACGATCAAATTAAAAGTATCACCATCGTTAACATCTTGAGCAATGCCTTTAATCCAAGCCCCGTCCGCAAGGCAAATGTTGGTTCCGTCTGCAAAGCAGAGGGAAATTGCGAGTAAGATGGATAGAAGCATTTTCATTTGGTTCAAAAATCCTTTATTTTGATTTCTATTTCACTAAAACTAATTTTCAACTCTTGAAGTAACACTTCAGGATTTGTAAAGTCATCATTTGAAAGGTTAGAATCAAATTGTAAACCTAGTTTTCCAGTACATATTAATGAATACTCTTCTTCTGCTTGAAAATAATGATCATTCCAGTCATTGATACTGATGCCTTTAATTCTATCTTCATCTAAGGAATAGTAATCGGATTTAAATATATAATATTCTAAATAAGCATCAATTTCACAACTAAACGATAATGTAAATATATCTGTATCGAATTTAATAATTTCATTTTTCACAAACTCAATAGGATGTATATTTGTTATCCAATCTATTATTCCTTCCTTATTATCATCGGGAATACTTTCATCAATGACAGTCTTGTATAACAATTCTTTTTCAATGGCATCACATAAAGTATATTTTAATTTTTCACTTTCTATAAACGAAAATAAGTTAGAATATAACGATTCCTCTAATTCATGTATTTCTACAACTTTAGCAATAACTTCTGAGTTCATAAAATCTGATAGCTTTGAAAAAACCGTTATGTTTTCACTCTCAACAGTTTTTCTAAGATTGTTATCATTTGAAACAAAAACTAATTCATCCTTTTCATTCTTCTTTGCGTTTAGTACTTGCAAAAATATAATGCTATCTGGTATATCTTCTCGTGCTCTCCTTTTCTTGAACGGTTTTTCTCCCGCAAAATAACGCCTAAAAGCTTCTTCGTAATCTTCAACTGTAGGAGTTATTATATTTGCATTAGTTCCAGAAATCAAAAAGCCTATCCTATAATTTATTGATTCTTCTCCGCTCGTAATAAAAGAATCTATATTTAGATCTATATTTAAATCTTTAGTCATTTCTTTTAATATATTTTTTTCAGCTTCACATATTGTTTTATTTTCCCGTTTTTTTACTTTTCTTTTTACTTGTTCTAATAAATTTTTACTTTCATCTATGAAACTTTCTTTTTCCTGCGATAAATACTCCGACATTGCAATTTCTGGAATAATGAGTTCTATCTTTCTTGCGCCACACAATTTCCGAAGTTTAATCATTTCCGTATTTTTAAAGAACGGATCGGCTCGTAAAACTGTAGTATCTATTATTAATCTCATAAAAAATTCCTATCGTGTCTATTTCCCAAAAACACCTTTCACCACAAATTCAAATGAAGTAAAACCTTTTTTCTTATTAAAATCACCAAAGTTATAACCAAATCTAAAACTAAAATGACAGTTACCATCATGTAAACTTTCACCCAAACCCAAGCCGCTAATAATTTCATAATCAGGGCTCTTCCTACCAGTTATTGCGCTGAATGGAAATCCAAATTGAACGCCACTTTCAGCCTGTACATAAAGATTATCAACATGAAATTTATATGTTAACATTACAGGAATAGCTATAACATGGTCTATTATTTCATCATAAAGATCATTAACAACAAATTTTCTATAGATATAATGCACTTCTGGCCCCCAAATTAATTTAGTGTCAATAATAGGAATATCTAGGGATAGTCCTATTCTCCCTTCGTAGCTACCACCACCATTATTAGTATCCTCATAAAGCTCATCACCACCAAGTTCTCCAATTCCTCCTCCACCAGCTACAAATCCAAATCTTATCCGTCGTTTTTCTTTATCCGTATAAGTTTCACGAGCACCCATCTTATGCGTATACCTAACTATTTGCCCATTCTTCAACTTAACATTTGCCTTTTCCTTCCCAACCTTCACATCCGAGCACACTGCAACAGATCCACTAAAAGGCGTTTCCCCTACCCGTTTTCCATTTATAAAAACAGATTCGCTCACTGGTTCACCATCTCGCTCCGCACTTAATGATAAACCACCCTGTTTTAATTTTATGTAATTTGTCATATCAAAAACTTCACGGCTACCTTTATTTATACCTATTTTAAAACCTATATCCTCATAACAATCATGATAGAGCTTAACAGCATATTCTCCAGGAGAAAGTCGAATTCTACCGAAACTATAACTTTTATAGTCTATAATCAAATCCCATTGCTTATTTTTGCCTATCTCGTTTAAATAAGCAGGGTCTATTTCCAACACACCAAAATTAGGCTTCAACTTAATATTTATGTCTTGATTGTTGCGTTTCACAGAAATTGTCGTATCCGAAATTTCATATTGCTCCAATGCCGCAATTATACGAACCTTGCCTTCCGTAAGCTCAACCTTACATGGTGTTTTAGGGCAACTAGCAATAGGCATTCCATCAAAACTTAAAGTGGCATCGGCAGGCTCTGTTGTTAGATTCACCAAATAATGTTTGCTCGCATCCATTTTGTAATCGCCTACACCACCTTGCACTCCACTGATGCCACCAGCAAAAGAAGATGAACCTGCCACACCTCCATAAACCCCAGGCATTCTCCTAAACATCTCTGGAGCTTTTTCATCCAAAACCGAAAGCAAACCATATATATCGTAGGAAGAACCGGTAAATGAACTCACCAAAGTTCCCTTTCCGGTTTCGTAAAGTTCAACTTTAATAGTTAAATCTCCTCCAAACCTCCCAATGCGAGCCTGCCCAATATAATCTGCCGCTATTTCCCTGCCAATCTTCACTAAACAACCGGATAACTCGTTACACTTATTCATCATATCTTCCGGTGAAGAAAAAAGAGAAAGTATGCTTTGTTGTGTCATAACAGCGTAGCTTCTTTGAGGCAAAGTTTTGGTGGCAATCTCTCGCAATCTGTCAGTCAAATGGATTAATTCGGAATTTTTTATAGGCGGCTCTTCGTCATCCACTGTGTTTATTATGGCAACCAGCTTTTGTTGTGCGCAAACGGAAAAAACGAGAAAAAACACAGTCAACGTAATTACTCTATGCATTGTGGCATCCATCCTTTGATTTCTTTTTCCCATTCAGCAAAAAAAGCCGCAGACGGCAATTTTACGATTAGATTTTCTTTAGCCTTGTTTACGTTGTGCGAATCATAGCCGACTACACGTCCTCTTGATTTTAATAGCAAATACTGCTCGCCATCACAAGACTCCACTGCCAAAGAAGGCTCAAATGAACATTCCATACCCATGGCAGAAGAGGCACATTTATCTGAACTGCCAAAACGCAGATTCAAGCCAGTCAAGCAAGCAGACTTTTCCATAGTTATTTTTTTGGATAGTTCTGCAAAAACAACATTAGAATACTCACTCTCAGAATCGCCCCAATAAACTCTTTGCTCTTGGCAATAACCTCTATAATTTTCTCTCGTTTTTGAATGCATTTCGTTTACAAAGTCAAACAATTCTGTCCTTGCCACGCCAAAGTCATCAAGCATACCTTGAAGTCTCGTAAACTCGTTCCAAAGCACTTGCGCTCTATGCCACGCTTCATTTTTTTGCTTTGGATGCTTAATGCTTGGCAATATGCGAGAAGTCAATTCCAAAGAATCTGCTACCAACCGTTGACGTTCTGCAAAGCCTTTAGCCGCATCAGCACGGCTCATGCAAACAACTACTCCAGTTTCATCTGCTCTATGCTCAACACGTAACATTCTAGCATCGTGGGCGTTGATCAACATAGATTCAACTGCCGTTTTAGAAACATATTCCGAATTCAAATGTTCATTGCCACCAGAAACCATTTGACTTTGCATATATTTTTCGGACACAATTACCGAAGAATGTATTTGCCTTGCCAGTGCAGAACGGGCAAGGCTCAAAGCCTCCGCTTCGCTTGCTCCTGCACCAAAACCGCGAAATTCATTGCTAGCGCATTTCACAGACGCCAGAGATTCCTCAAGGGAAATTGCTGGCGGAGCAGAAGCGCAGCCGATAATTATCGGAGCTAGGAAAGTGGCAATTGAAACTGTTTTATTCATTGTCTATAACGAACTCCTTGAGTTAAAGGGATTTTTTTCAAATTCTGAAAATTGCCAAATTCTGGCCCATAAAACCTGCACTGCAAGCTTGCCAAATTTACTTTCACAAAAATTCGTCATTACAAAGCAAATATAGATAATTTTTGGAGAAGCGGTACGTTTTCTTGATTTTTACTCCCACAAAGGCTACTCTTGCCAATTAATGGGAAAACCCATTGCAGCCTTATCTATGCTAGGATATTTTAAAAATAAAGTATTCAGTCTTTGCTTGAAATAAACTTAAAACTTGCGTTTCGTCTTTAAAAGACAAGCCTCTGTTTTTAAGCAGATTCATCTGTTCAGCATAAGACAAAAACGGCTCTTGATAAAGCTCCCTCGACATAATAATTCTCCATGAAATAAAAAACCCACCCGATTGCGCTGATCTAACGAGAAGCGGGGTGGGTATGTTATAAGTAAATATAGAAAAATTTTCCGTAATGTCAAGGGTTGAAGCTTATTTTTGTTATTTTGCCTCCATTTTGCAAACATCTGTTGACAGTTTTGGCGTTTTTTGCTGGTATCTACGGCAATTTATCCAACAACCTTAAACATCCTGGTTCCATCTTGGAAAATGCGAACCACTTTTTGCCCAAATCTTTCAAGCTCGCTCCCAAATGATAAACTTCCTTATTGTCTATTATCAAAAATCTGTCGTGGCTCAAATTGAAGTTTTTCGCTTCTATTGCTGGGTATTGCAAGTTAAATTTGTCTATGTCCAGGCTCAACTGCTTTGATATGCTTTTTGTCAGCAAAGTGACTTTTACATTTTTAGATTTTTTGCCAAGCATTGTCAAGACAGAGTCATCTACGTAGTTATCAATTAAGATTATGGATTGTTTTGCGGATTTGATAATGTTGTTCGCTAGAATATAAGCATCAAATATTTGCCCGTCAAAGAATGCTCCGCATTTTGGAATGGCATCTTTGTTTTCCCACGCATTGAAAAGCGTATCCACTTTTTTATCGGTTTCTATCTGTTTTTGCTCAACGGTTTCCAAGCGTTGGATGAATCCAGTGTTGATGGACAGGATTTTACGCATAGCTACGAAGGCTCTCATTATTTGAACGCTTATTTTCACTGCTATATCGCTTCTTAAAACGGCAGAAAGCATAGAAACGCCTTGCTCTGTAAAAGCATAAGGCATATATCTTATTCCTCCATGTGAACTTGAGGTCACAATTTGTGACCTCAAGTTTAGATTCTTAAACTCATCTTCTGTAAGCTGAAAATTAAAATCTGGCGGAAATCGGT
>Ga0209755_10007488_pt1 | contig 11814 bp, 12 predicted proteins | sample TergutCo191P1_FD_187301 | JGI IMG/M metagenome (GOLD analysis project Ga0209755, IMG submission 187301) | Cornitermes sp. P1 segment gut microbial communities from Petit-Saut dam, French Guiana - Co191P1 (SPAdes) (version 2) | ecosystem: Host-associated > Arthropoda: Insects > Digestive system...
CGCTTAACAAAAAGTGCGCAGTCACTCTTTGAATTTGCCAAATTGAGAAGCTATGCGAACAATTTGGCAAATGGGGTCGTGGGGTGAAACCCTGCGCAAGCCGTATGTGTGGAAGCACATACACTGCTTGCGCATATACGGTAAATTGGATTGGGGTCGAGGGTTCTCCCTCGCAAGCGTGCGTGTGGTAACACGTACATTGCTTGCAGATTTAATCATATTATAAATTATAATTGAGGCCATGGGAAAATCTAAATAAAATGAGCTTTCCCAAATTCATGAAAACCCTCATTTTTTCCCCTGCCAGTATAAAGCTCAACCATTTTTCGTTGTTTGTCAAATTTCTTAACGAATTATGTACCTTGACCTATTTACTGTAAGTGGGGGTCAAAGTACGTCCGCCCTGTGAATCCGAAATCTAAAAAAGCAGAGCAACTGCAGGAGATATACAGCTTGTTTGAAGTAGATTATCTGTGGTATGATTAATCCAGTTATTATACAGCTTACTCTATCGGAGGGCAAAAGTGATGGACGAGAAGGAAGTTTGTAAAGAGCTAAATATTTCGGATTATAAAACCTATTTTTCTGTACCAAAAAACAGGCAGTCATTTGCTCAAATAGTTCCTGTTATGAATCCCAAGTATGCAAAACGGATGATGCAAAATTTTCCTATAATATTAGAATATGTTGACAATTCACTTGTTACAGCAAGAGGGATTCTTAATGACATGGCAGAGGCAGACAAAGAGAGCTTTTTGCCAGTTTATGATAACTACAGTAAAATCATAGATACTTGCCTTGAAAAGTGTAAAGATGGCAATATCTCAAGCGATTTACAAATGGAATACATGAATAAAGCCATCGAAGTTGGTATATTGATGTCAAAAAAAGATACTGAAAACAAACGATTCAAATGGTTGAATCTAAGAACTGTATTAAGCTTTGTTGGAATTGGAGCCGCAGCTACGATAGGTTATATATTGGCATCGTCAAAAGATGAAAACGAATCAAATATGCCACACGTTGAAAATGAAGATGATATAATAGATGCTGATACTCTTAATGATAGTCATAGTAATCAAGTATAATGAAAGTAGGCAGAGTGCTATGTCACTTGTTGTATCATGGATTGGTGTAGATACCCATGGGATAACCTCAGCGTATATAGTTGGAGAGAGCAGGTTTAGTTGGAGAAATAACTATTTTTATAATTATGGAAAAAAAGTATTTGCATCAAACTTATACCCTGAGATTTTTGGATATGCGGGAGATGTGCTTTTTCCTTCAATAGTTCTATCACAAATTATTGAAATGATTGATACCGAAGTCTTATTTGACAAAGATATGTCTTGTTGCCAGAAAAATAAAGCAGTATTTGAAAAATTGTGCCATGCCTTTTCTAATTACCCTGTTGAAGTTACTGCCGGCTCTATCCAAATCATTCACATCACAAGAGAAACATCGTTTGATAAGTATCCCAATTTTTATAGCTATTCCATGAAATGGAGCGGCGCAGCAACAGGGTGGCAGTTTTCAAACATGAAGCTGCCAGATGAATCAGGATTGCTGTATGTCCTTGGCTCAGGTGGCAGAGAATTTCATGATAATTATTCAAGGTATCAATTAGGGCTGAATAAGAATACCAGTCGCAATGTATTTCATTGCTTCATTGATACATTAGTAAACATAAACGACAAGTATTGTGGTGGCCCTCCACAGTTGGTAGGAATATATCGAAAGCCAAATAGTGTTGCTAAAAATTTTGGTATTATACATCAAAACAAAAGATTTTTTCTTGGAGCAGAAGTTCCAACGGTGTCATACTTCGATAAAATTGAATGGCGAAATGAACTATTTGAATTATGCGATGGCAACACTAAAAAGGCACTTGCGAAAGCTGCGAAGCAACCAGACTCGTTGCGCAGACTATAACTTTGGCAACTCCCCAGCTCCCCATACCGTGGGGAGGCGAGGTGCTGTCGTCTAGCTGAAACAGAAATGTTTCAGCTTGGCTACTGGGGTTCAAATATAATTATATCTTGCAAGAAAAAGTAAATGGCGTTTAATCTACGGAAAGTATGCGGCGGTTGTTGTGGGTGATAAAGTGAAGCGTAAACAAAGGGCATTCCGTGCCTCCGCAATAGCAGTATATTTACGCCCGCAATGATGCTCATATCATCATTGCGGGTGTTTTTTTATGTAAAATATTATTTTTGAATGTTCTTGACAAATCAAGATTGACAACTTAAATTATTAGCAATAGTTGTCTATTACAAAAGGAGGCGTATTTTTTGAAAACAAAGAAAATTGTATTCTCTGCAATTACCGCGGTTTTAATTGTTTTACTGGTAAGTTTTGTTGGCGTTACAGCTCCTGTGCCGCCGCATCCTGATTTAATTGTTAATGGAAGAACCATCTCTAGCAGCGGGGCATTTATTGAAAATGGCGTTACATATGTCCCTTTAAGAATTGTTAGCGAAGCATTGGGGGCACAAGTATCATGGGATCCAAACGCTTATGCGGTACAAATTAATTTGCAAACGGCAAATAATGACAATGCAGTTTCAAATGTTATCCAAAACATTAGCCCAAGCGTAGTTGCAATTGTAGGCAATGTTGGCAATGACAGAATAGCCCACGGTACCGGGGTGATTATAAGGTCTGGCGGATGGATACTTACTAACGCTCATGTTGTTGACGGACTTAGAAATATTTTGGTAATTTTACATGACGGCACCACTTGGAACGGCAGAGTTAGATATTTTGACAGCGGGTCCGACCTTGCGGTAGTTCAAATTGACAGGATAGGTTTACCCATTGTTACTTTTGCAGACATTGATACAGTTGTCCCAGGCGAAACCGCTATAGCCATAGGAACGCCATTATCGTTTTCATTGCGAAATTCTGCATCAAAAGGGATAGTAAGCGGACTAAACAGGGGATTGATGGGCGGGACTAACGAGTATGCTCTTATTCAAACCGATGCGTCTATCAACAGTGGTAATTCTGGCGGCCCGCTTGTAAATTTGCGCGGGGAGGTAATGGGCATAAACTCCAGTAAATTCGTAGGTTTCGGCATTGAAGGAGTGGGCTTTGCTATCCCTTCTGATACAGTAATGTTTGTTTTGAATCAGTTTGAAAGATATGGCGAGGTGCGCCGCGCTAATATCAAAGCAACATTTGAGGAAAGCTGGGCGGCACGCCATGGGTTCCCTACCCGTGATGGTCTAACAGTTAGAAGCAGTCAAGGAGTTACAAGGGAACAAGGGCTTGTTACAGGCGATATCATAATGTCAATAAATAATACCCCGGTGCACAGCACCATTGATTTTAACGAAGTCATGAAAAGATGTAATAGGGGTGATACGGCAGAATTTCTAATTAGACGCGGGGATAACGAACTTACGCTGTTATTAACTTTAATATAACACACAATTCAAAAGGAGGAACATATCATGAAAAAGTTTTTTGCTCTTGCACTATCGGTATGTATTTTGTTAACAAGTATCGTCATTCCGGTCAGTGCCAACAACCCTACAACTCTATCAGATGAGCTATCTGATATAATGGAAATAAGTTTCCGCGAAGGTGACAACATTATAATGATTAACGGCGAGCCAATTGAAGTAGAAACCGCCCCGTATATCGCCGGGGCCGGGGTTACAATGGTTCCGATACGTGTCATTACCGAGGCATTTGGCGCAGAAATGGAATGGGATTATGAAACAAGAACAGTAACATTAAATTATGAAGATGCTGAACTTGTTTTGCAAGTCGGCAATATAAATATATATGTAAATGGCCAGCGGCAGACACTGCTGCATGCCCCAGAACTTTCGCAAGAAGGCAGGACAATGGTTCCGCTCAGAACCATTTCTGAAAATTTTGGCGCAGATGTGTTTTTTGATGATTCTACAGCCCCGCCAACCATAAGTGTTATAAAAACCATTACGCTAGGCAATCAAGTGGTTAACATAGAGGATATACTCCGGCGCTCGGACATGCCGTTTGTTGGCAATAGCTATTTTAATTGGTCAATAAGGCGCAGCCCTGAAATGGAGCTTGGCAGCCGCTCAAATAATGACCGCAGGGTTACATTTTTGCTTGATTATGCGGATATAATTGTAAACGTTTTCGAGATTGATGAAGATGAGGCTGCAATGCCCTTGGAATCTCTGATTGAAATTGTCCAAGCTATGGAAATGACTAATGCTAGAAGATTTACGCCAATGGGGCAGGAAACCAGAGAGACAGCAAGCGGAATTCCCTTTGTCAGCACACAATACAGAGACACGTGGGATTTCACTGTTCGCAGGCATTATATATTGCCATATGGCGGCAGCGCACACGTTACTCTATTAATTGATATTTCGCTCAATGCAGCCGAGCGCGCAAGATATATAGAACTGCTCGACACATTCGATTTTGTTTTTGGCGCAGACAACACAGAAGATCTTTCACGTGTGGTTGATGGTATGCGTCAGTTTGAAAACGATGATTTTGACATTACTCTCATGATTCCGGCTGATTGGATGGATATGTCCCCTTGGAGAATCACAAATACATTCACCTTTAGTGAAAATTTCACTGTAGAAAATGCTGATTTACCAAGAGCGTCCGTTACTTTGGATATACATTCAAGACCCAACAACATTACAGTTGCCGAATGGGCTGCGCTATGCAAAAATGCAACCATCAGGATATTTAATCCAAGTCTATTTACCGTAAGCGAACTAGAGCAGACAAGCCTTGGCGGAGCCAACGGATTTTTCTTTGCATTTGAACATGGCGAAGGTGACGACACATTAATCTATAAAGATATTTTCGTTGAACTCGGTGAATTTTGGTATAATCTGTATATCTCATTTAGGCCAGACCAAGAAGATTTGATAGGGCGCATTATTGACGGTGTCATATTCAATGAAATTAATCCAGATGAAGTGGAAATTATATTTTTAGATCAAAGTAGCTTCCACGCTCCGGTATTAGTACCAAGAAGAAATACAACGTACGGATATTCTATATCCATTCCAGCAGACTGGAGCAACTTCGTAAACAATCAATTCTTCTGTGAAACGACATCAATTTCGATTACAGTAGACAAAATAGATATTGCAGAAGCAGATATTGTCCAACACATAAGCGATTTTGAGCAAAGGCTAATGGACGAGTTCGAAGATGAAATAGAAATGGGACTAACAGTTGAACTTGACACGGATATAATAACTGCCCCTGCGCCAATAAGCCCAGTTCAACTGGCAGCCAACCATACAGGGTTTAAGGCTAAATTCTTAGTAAATATGTCTATTGAGTATTCATTTATGGGGTTCAGTGAAAGTTATGAAGCATCCGTGTATGTTTTAAATTATGTAATAATGTCGGGGAATGAAATGTTCGAAGTCGTAGTGTCAGTGCATGAGATTTTTTATAGCGAGTGGAATTTAGATATTGTGACACAAATTATACGAAGCTTTACTATCATTTAGAGCCAGAAACATGAGTGCATAACAAAATAGCCCCCATAATTAGGGGCTTTTGTTATGCACTCTAAATTTCACCGATTTAAATGGACTAAATTGTAGACATTTGTAATTTAATCACGTAAAATCATGACGAACAACAGAGAAAGGGCGAATTATAATGCAAAATAAAATTGAATATATGCTGGAACTTATTCAGGAATTTATAGACGATAAAAAAACGCGCAGTGAGTTTAAGGCTAATTTCAGTTTCCAATATTCACGAAATCTTGCAAAAATGCGCACCGAAAATCACGACTTTACTGAATCGATGAACCACTACATTTTGGACACAGGTATTAACGTAGGCGGCCATTTGTCAGATGGGGGATTTAAAGCCCTTATAAGATTGCGCTATAGGGAACTGCTGGCTACACGTCAGGATTAGCCATGAGATATTTTGTTGTAGACGCAGCGGGACACTTTTTGCCAAAATTGCGACAGCCGTGTAAAGATTGCAGGCCAAGCGGTTCTATTTATGCAAGGGGAGATAAAGCTATGAACAGACGAGACAAACAAAATTATTACTTAGACATTGCCGAGACAGTATCACAACGCTGCACCTGCTTACGAAAGCACTATGGCGCAGTTATAGTTAAAGACGATGAAGTTATTGCCACCGGCTACGTTGGCGCACCGCGCGGCAGGAAAAACTGCTCGGACATAGGCTTGTGCATTCGCGAAGAGCGAAAAATAGGACGAGGCGAGAGGTTTGAGCTTTGCCGCAGTGTTCATGCCGAGGCAAATGCGATTATCAGCGCGTCCAGAAAAGACATGCTTGGTAGCACGCTGTATATGACCGGCTTTGACATGAATACAGGTGACTATATCGAAAATGCCAATAGTTGCACAATGTGTAAGCGGTTAATAATTAATGCCGGCATTGTACAGGTCATTATCCGCGACAGCAAAGACAGCTATAGGACAATAAATGTCGATGACTGGATTGCAAATGACGATTCACTGGAGCATATATATGGCTACTAAAAAAATCCTGGTTACCGGCTTCGACCCCTTCGGCGGCGAAAAAATCAACCCAGCCCTGGAAGCCGTAAGGCAACTCCCGGATAAAATTGGCGACATAACAATTGCAAAATGCGAAATCCCAACGGTTTTTGGCAAAAGCACAGATATATTGCTGTCCGTGGTGGAAAAAGAACACCCCGACGCTGTGCTGTGCATTGGCCAAGCCGGCGGCAGGCCAAATATTACTGTAGAACGCGTCGCAATCAACTGCGACGACGCAAATATAAAAGATAATGAAGGCAGGCAGCCCGTTGACAGCAAAATTGCAGCAGATGGCCCGGCGGCCTATTTTGCTACGCTGCCAATTAAAACAATGGTACAGGATATGCTTGCCGTAGGAATACCGGCCGCGGTCTCTAACACGGCAGGTACATTTGTGTGTAACCACATTATGTATGGCATTTTGCATTATTCAGCACAATACCGCCCACACATGAAAGCCGGGTTTGTCCACATTCCGTATTTGCCGCAGCAAATAACCGATAAACCGTCTATGTCACTTGATTGCATCCTAAAAGGGCTGGAATGCATAATTAAAACAATTGCGACATGATTTTAAAGTGTAAGCAGAAGAACAGACATACCCGCATATTATTCCGATTGGTTTTATAATCGAACCAAGGAAGGCTTTGTGCTGGTTCGTAATCCGATGAATTTTCGCCAAGTAAGCCGGGTGAAAATTATGCCAGACACAATAGATGGGGTTGTATTTTGGACAAAAAACCCGTGGCCAATGGTTGAACGTATCAACGAGTTACATGAATATATGTACTACTTTCAATTTACTATAACCCCATACGGCAAAGATGTGGAGCCAAATTTACCACAAAAAAACACCACATACGTGCTTTTAAAAAAATTGCGGAGGAACTACATAATAACCGGCCGTGTTGTAAAAATTTATCGGGGGGTATAAATAGACTAAAGCGCGAATTAAACGAAAATTATGGAATTTCTGCAAACACATTTGAATTAATCAGCGACTATTGTGCAAGTGTGCATGTCATACTTATTGTAAGGAAAGCTCTACTATGTTACAATCGACCATAAATAAGGAGGCGATGTTAATGAAAAAACTAATTTTTTCTGTTGCAATGATGTTAATGCTAATTATTTCGATTATCCCCGCCACTGTGGTGTACGCAAGAGATATCCGTGTCACCATAGATGGTAACGAAATTTTTTTTCCAGACCAAACGCCAGCCATTGTAGATGGCAGAACACTAGTCCCTGTTCGTGGTGTTTTTGAAGCCTTGGGGTTTGATGTTGACTGGAACGACCATGCAAGAGCCGCGACCCTAAGCCGGCATGATTACCAGTTAATCATACCCGTTGGAAGTTATAGTTTTACCACCAATGGTGCAATTCATTTATTGGATGTACCCGCGCAAATTATTGGGGGCAGAACCATGTTGCCTATACGTCTTCCTTTGGAAAGCGTAGGTTATCAGTTGGATTGGGACGGAAACACAAGAACTGTCATTATCACAACGACAGAGAATCAAACCGTACACCCATTTAATGCTCCAGAGCAAGCACCCCATTTGGCTACACAGTCTTCTATAGAATTACCATCATACAGACGCTTGACAGACTCGGAACTACAAGAGTGGATTGATGAATATTGGGGAATGGGCGGAATGAGTGAACCGGAACAAGAAGTAGTAAGGCTTGCTAATATTGAAAGAGAGCGATATGGGTTGCCAGCTCTTGTAATCGACGAAGCATTGTCGATGGCGGCAAGGTTTCATGCTCAAATCGTTGCAAACGCAGATTTTTACCACCACCTGCCTCCAGGGGAATCCATTGCTGGAGTTCATAGGTTTGGTGCCTATGGTGGGTCTTTGTCAGCAGCCAGAGAAGTTTTTGGTGTACAAGGACTAACCGCAGCGGCTGGGCCAACAACTGGGTTTGGTGTAACACCTCAAAGACAGATAGCTACACTTATGAATTCTACACCGCACCGTGAAGGGCTTTTGAGAGCAGATAATGCTCGTATTGGTGTAGGCGCACAAATAGGTGCCTCGGGGCGTATATATTTTTACATGATGTACGCAAGATAACAGCAAAATGGAAGTGTTTTAAATTTCACGCATATTTCTTCCTCTCTCGCATAAACATAGTACATCAATACTATCACATGCGGTGAACTGACGGAACAGTTCACAGAGAGGGAGACTTTTTTTATGGACTACCAAAACCTATACCGAGACATTGCCGAGCGCACAAAAGGAGATATTTACATAGGCGTTGTTGGGCCAGTGCGTACGGGCAAGTCAACATTTATCAAGCAATTTATGGATTTGCTTGTGATCCCAAACATCGAGAATTCGTACAGTAAGGAACGTGCAAAAGATGAGCTGCCACAGTCTGCAACAGGGCGCACCATCATGACAACCGAGCCCAAATTTGTACCAAACGAGGCTATCGAAATTCGCTTAGACGATGTTGCGATGTTTAAAGTGCGCATGATTGACTGTGTGGGTTACCTTGTGCCAAGTGCAAACGGCCACCTAGATGACGACATGCCACGAATGATTTCTACCCCATGGTCAGATGAAAAAATGCCATTTGCCCAGGCCGCAGAAATGGGCACAAAAAAAGTTATCACCGACCATTCAACTATTGGTATTGTGGTAACCACCGACGGGTCAATTGCAGAAATCCCCCGTGAAGACTACATAGACGCCGAAGAGCGTGTCATCCGCGAGCTAAAAGACATTAACAAGCCATTTGTAATTTTGCTAAACACACAGCAGCCGTTTTCGCCAGAAACAGACCGCTTGCGTACAGAGCTTGCCCAAAAACACGGCGCACCTGTTATGGCAGTAAACTGCGCACAGCTAAAACTGGAAGATATCAACGCCGTAATCGAAAGCGTATTATATGAATTCCCGGTACAGGAAATCCGCGTTAATTATCCACGATGGATCGAGACACTTCCTCTTTCCCACTGGCTAAAACAAAGCTTTATAGACTCTGTGAAGGAAATGACCCGTGGGGTTGGCAAACTTCGCGATATGCGCGACCATGTAAGCTTACTAGACGAAAACGAGTATGTAAAAAAAGCGTTTTTAGACAAAATCGCTCTTGGCGAAGGTACGGCAAATATCGAGCTTGGTGTCGATGACTCGTTATTCTATCGCATTTTGAGCGAAACCACTGGCATGGATATTGCCGGAGAATATCAATTGATATCCACAATTAAAGTTTTAGCAGAAGCAAAACGCGAATTTGATAAAATCAAGTTTGCTCTGGAAGAAGTGCATCGTAAAGGTTACGGAATAGTAACCCCTGCCACCGACGAAATGAAACTTGAGCCGCCGGCATTAGTAAAACACGGTTCAAAATACGGCGTAAAAATACGCGCCAGTGCGCCAAGTATCCACCTTATACGCGCCGATATTGAAACCGAAATAAGCCCACTTGTGGGTACAGAAGCCCAAAGCGAAGAATTAATCGACTATATCAACCACGAGATGGCCGACGACCCAAGCAAAATTTGGGAACTTAATATGTTTGGCAAGTCTATGCACGAAATGGTGCGCGACGGGCTGCAAAATAAATTGTTCCGCATGCCGGAAACAGCGCAAATGAAGTTCCAGGATACGCTGCAACGTATTATCAACGAAGGCAGCGGCGGGTTGATTTGCATAATTCTATAGCGACATATATGTAAAACAAAATCAGTTGGCTCGAAAACCGAGTCAGCTGATTTTATTTTTCTTTTTACACCAGCACGTGTTATAATCACTCTATAGTGATGAAAGTATAAGGACGGAGTAAATCCATGATTGCATATGTAAAAGGCAGTTTGGCCTTTGTAAACGACCAATCTGTAGTAGTGGACGTTGGCGGCGTTGGATATTTGGTAAACGTGTCCCCAGCTACCATTAGCCGTTTGCCTGGCCGTGGCAATGATGTTCAATTGTTCACGTATTTACAAACATCAGAAAACGGGCAGTCCCTGCACGGTTTTTTAACGCAAGAAGAACTGTGGATGTTCACGCTGCTTATTTCCGTTTCCGGCATTGGGCCAAAGGTTGCGTCGGGGATTTTGGGCGCATTGTCGCCGCAGGATATTATTATGGCAATCGTTGCCGAAGACGCGGTACTTCTAAGCAAAGCACCGGGCGTAGGCAAAAAAACCGCGCAGCGACTTACACTGGAACTACGAGACAAAATTAAAACTAGCGATGCATGGGAAGGCTCTGGCGGCATGGCGGCGGTAAATATCTCAGGTTCATCCACTCTAAAAAGCGAGCCTTCTGCCAAACAGGATGCAATGGACGCACTGTTGGCACTTGGCTATGGCCGTACGGAGGCAGTGCAGGCGGTACTGGAAGTTGCGGAAGATGATATGACAGCAGATTCACTTATCCGGCTTGCGTTAAAAAAACTTGCAAGGTAGGGGCAAACCATGCCTAAAATAATTATATTAAGAGGAAACTCCGGCAGTGGCAAATCAACGGTAGCAAAAGCATTGCAACAGAAAATTGGGCACGGTACTTTTTTAGTGTCCCAGGACAATGTGCGGCGTGAAATGCTTTGGTTACAGACAGGATTGCACAACCAAGCTGTAGTTTTGCTCGAAAACCTTATCGAATATGGTTTTATGCACTGTGAAATTACCATTCTTGAGGGAATCCTTCATGCGGTTACTTACGAAAGCCTGTTTAGCCGAATCAAAGAATTATTTACCGATAATATTTTCGCATACTATTTTGACATATCGTTCGAAGAAACATTAAACAGACATTCTCAAAAGCCAAATGCAAACGAGTTTGGAGAAGCTGAATTGCAAAAATGGTGGAGAGCCAATGACCTACTAAGCAACATTGATGAAAAAATAATAACTCAAGATTCAAGCATAACCGAAACTGTCGAACGCATTTACAAAAGTATTAACGAACGGAGTCAAACATGGACGAACGACGCTTAAACACCACCGGCTTCAACCGGGAAGAAGACGAAGAAATAGAGCTTAAACTGCGTCCCGTCAGCTTTGACGGGTATATTGGACAAACCAAAGTCAAAGAAAATATGAAAGTTTTCATACAAGCCGCTTTGGGCCGGGGCGAAACTTTGGACCATGTCTTGTTATACGGCCAGCCCGGTTTAGGCAAAACTACATTGTCGGCAATTATTGCATCTGCAATGAACGCGCGGCTTAAAATAACAGCCGGCCCCGCAATAGAGCGCCCCGGCGACATGGCGGCTATTCTAAACGACTTAAACGAGGGTGACTTTTTATTCATAGACGAAATCC
>Ga0209755_10007489_pt1 | contig 11813 bp, 5 predicted proteins | sample TergutCo191P1_FD_187301 | JGI IMG/M metagenome (GOLD analysis project Ga0209755, IMG submission 187301) | Cornitermes sp. P1 segment gut microbial communities from Petit-Saut dam, French Guiana - Co191P1 (SPAdes) (version 2) | ecosystem: Host-associated > Arthropoda: Insects > Digestive system >...
GGTTTAACTTCTGAGTATTTCAATCTGTCTGGGAAGATACCAGACGACAGTATTCTATTAGCAATAAATGTTAAAGGTGAAACAATATATGGAGCACTTAATTTTAGTATTCTAGTGGAGACACCATCGTACCCATGTGAGTCTTTACTTTTTAATGAATGAATAATTTTATCTATTTCATGTGTGGTGGTATGTTTCAGTTTAATCATCTCATTAGGTTTATTGAAATTTACTCTTAAGTTTAACAATGGATCCACTCTTTTATAGCTATTTTTCTTTATGGAGTCTTCAAATAGTCGTTCTGCAATTGTAGAGAAGTAAAGGTTAAAGGCATCATAACATTGATATTTAAAAAATTATAAAACAGTATTATTTTAACAGACTTCTGAACCTGTAATATCCACATGTATAATCTGTGGTATCTAATATAAAACTTGAAAGAGCTCAGAACTTCTGTGTTTTACTAAATTGTAAATCTGTTTCTTTTAGTGAAAAATGATATAACACAAAGTTTTGAAAATAGTCTTTAAAATTAATATATTAAATGCTTCCATGAATTTTATGATTGTCTTTTCATTTTCATAATTATTGGTGGTACTTTGTGACATGTAGTGTTATTTAGATGAATTATTTTATATTTAAAATGTGTATGGGTGAGTCTCATATGGGTGTGAAACTTGGTCACTCACACTGAGGGAGGAATGTAGGGTGAGGGTGTTTGAGAATATGGTGCTGAAAGGAATATTTTGGCCTAAGACGGACAAGGTAACAGGGATGGGGAAAACTCCAAAATGAGGAGCTTAATGATCTGTACCCCTCACACAGTATTGTTCAGGTGATCAAATCCAGAAGAATGATGTGGGTGTGGCATGTAGCACATGGGGGAGAGCAGAGGTGTATACAGGGGAAACCTGAGGTAAAGAGACCACTTGGAAGACCCAGGCATAGATGGGAAGATAATATTAAGATGGGTCTTCAGAAAGTGGGATGTGAGGGCATGGACTGGATTGATATGGCCTAGGATAGGGACAGTTGATGGGCATTTGTGAATGTGATAATGAACTTTCAGGTTCCGTAAAATGCGGGGAATTTCTTGACTAGCTGAGAATCGATTAGCTTCTCAAGAAGGACCGTGCTGCATGGAGTAAGTAAGACATGAATGAATCTCATGAGTGCAAGTATGACTCATTTAGAATGTACGTGCCTCTTTTATCTAAGAAATTATGTGGTTACCTGGAGAAGTAAGTACTAGTTTTCGAAATGCCTTATGTATATAGTGTGGTTTTTGTGTTTTTAAGATGAAGGAAAAAGTCTTTTTATTTGCTAGTGATATTAAATGTGGCTTTTATTATGGATTATATCTGTTGCAGATGAACTTCATAATCAGCTGACAAATGAACGTCAGAAAGTAGTAGATTTGCAGCAGCAACTGCAAGGAGTGGGATCAAATTGCCTGTCAATTAGAGAGCTACAGGAACAGATTAGAGATATACAGGTACAAACTGTGTTGCAAATAAGTAAAGAACAGCATTTTTGATGAATGAATTAAGTTGCACCAGGAGACTACTATATTCATATAAGTATACTAATTAATACTGTCAGTTGGTTGCTTAGTCATGTAGGCAACTGACTGCAGATTTGACTAGGTACAAACATTACCAGCAGGTGCAATTGTATTCCTCCACCACCATGGGACTGAGTCTAACATCTGTCCAGATAATTATCTATTGGCTGTAGAGGCTGTCTTATCCAGGGAGAAGGTGTATTGAGATAGACATTTATGAAACATGAAATAGAGTGCTCTGAAGATATGTATCTTGTGGAATGTGAAGCTGTGATTGGATGAATCCAACATTTTTAGTGGCTTTATAATCAGGGTCAGCAGTTAAAGAAGAGTGACTCCTTCAAAACAAAGTACGACTTGCTGAATAGCTTGGCATTACATCCAAGGAGACTTAAATCATCAGCAAAATCACTGCGATAACCTCAGATTTTGCAGTCTATGGGAACTGCTTTACAGTTGAGTTCAGTTGTGTTTGTGATCTAAGTGATACACTGTCAGATTTCATGAAATCACAATTTTTTTTGGAGGGGGGGGGGGCAGCTAAATACCTATCAATAGAATAAGAAAGATCTGCATTATGGTATTTATTATATGTTAAAAGTAGCACCTAAGAAGTAATCATGGATAATGCATTACAGTGAACTTAATATGTTTATATCCTTGCATTGAAGGGATATTTGAAGTCATGTAATAAGACCAACAAATGCACATATGTAATATGTGTTACAAATACTATTCATCACCAAAATGTTTCAATTGCTGCCATGACCATCATTAGGGTAAATTCCAAGAATATAAGGAGTCCAAACAGTCTGTCAAAATGCATACGTGAATCACTCAGTGTTACATAGCATGTCACACTTTCTGTACAGTCACTGAATATCAGTTATCTACTACAAAAATCCAATAAAATTAAGTTGTTTAAAAACACTTGACAACTGAGTTATGTTTTATGTAATTAATGTATACAGGGGAGTATTTGGGACTCCTGAATGCTGTCTTGTGACACTCGCTCTTTAGAGAATACAGAGTATTCATGAATTACATAAACAGTACACCCAGTTTTTGTGTTTTTAAAAAACTGAATTTTATTGGATTTTAGTAGTAGATAAACTGATATTTAGTGACTCTATGGAAAGTGTGACACATTCTTTGTAACATTAAGTGGTTAACTTATGCATTTTGACAGACTATTTGGATTCCTAATATTCCTGGAATTTACCTTGATGATGGTCGCAATGGCAATTGAAACATGTTGGTGATGAATAGTGTGTGATAAACACATTTTATATCTGTGCATTTGTTGGTTGTATTGCGTGAATTGAAATACGTTGCAATATTCATGCTAAGTTGATAGAGGTGGTTATGTTTCAACCTCTCTTTTTAGAATGAGCGATCTACCTTAAAGGAACACAATGAGCGCCTCTTGGCACTAATATCATCAAGGCAGATACAGAGTTCAGAACAGGAGGTGGCTTTGCATTTGCAGGTATGAAGTAGTTCACCAGGATTTCTAAATTTTCTGTTATCAAGAAATATGTGGATTAGTTGCTAATCCTGTTCTTAGAATATACATTTACCAAACAGTTATACGGTGAAATGTCATATGGCATGTGAGTGTTTGCACTTGAGAAGCATCAATACATTTTTTGTATAACACCTTAATCTATATCATTTTAAACTCATTTCTCCCAAACACTGCATTTATTCACTTACATATTTCTGTGCCATGGGAACAGTGTGTATGGTAACTCACGTTTTTCAACTGGATTGCTAAAATACCACACTACTCGTCTGTTGATCCATCAAACAGATGATGGTGTTGAATGAGAGATCAGAACTTCATAGATCCCACGCTGCTGTCAGGTGAAATGGAAGGATACCATGTGCCTGCATTACTCAGACAGTACTGTGGTCTGAATTTTACTTACATAACTCTTTGCTAGCACCTTCCTCACTTTTATATTCTTCTTACTCATATACAAGGAAACCTGTATCCATCATTTCTGAAGGGACTGTCGTGTTTTTAAAAAGAAACCCCCAATAAATGTGGGAAAAATAGCATCTTTGGGCAAGCTGTAAATGTGTCTGAAACATGAGAAAGCAGCAACAAGAGGTTCATTTATACTTACAAACATAGTAAGTAAATAAATAATAGGTTACTGTATTATCTGTGTTCAAATTGCATTTTACAAATTCTTTATGAAGTACACAAGAATACCGTGTGGAAGCCATGTCTATCCATCTGTCTGTGACTAGTAATCGATGACTATATTTTTTGTCAGTAAAGGAGTTGTGTACTGAAAGCTGTCAACCAGATGTGAGTTTGGGAAAATTGGCACAGTGAAAGGCATAATTTCCTGAAAGGCATAAATGAAATTTCACCTGTATTTCCTACACTTCCACCCAATTTGGATAAATTTGATACAGTATATATCCATTAAAATATATTCATTTATTGTGGGTTTTGTGAAAAGTGGTGGTTGAGTGGAAACCATGCTTTACCTTGTTTTCCTCACCAGTGGGAAGTGTATATTGATTTTCTTGTTGATTTTGTTGAGTGGAAGGCAGTGAAAGTATGTTGTTATACATCCTGTTGATTAATCCTGTCTGTAGTTTGCTGATCACACACAGAAAGCTTCAGAGATGTTCCTCATTGCTCAAGAGAATGGCTGCAAATACATATCTGTATTCTCCATTATCCATTTCAGTCCAATGTGAAGAATTCAATAAAATGTATATTTTATATCCTTTCCCCATGCCTGTAAAATCAAATGGTAAAGCCAGAATTATTTATGTGCATTGGGAAACTGGTTATCCATGGTCTAGTGCAATTTATATCCTTATCCTTGTGTCATAACCCTTATTGTTCGATGTCAGGTGTCACAGTTGGAAAGTACATTGGCAAAAGAGCGCAGTGAACGGGCTGAGTTAATGCAGCAGATAGAACGATTGGAGGCACATGATGAAGCTCATCTACATCACTTTGCTGAACAGGAGAAGGCTCTTTGTGTTCAGGTGGGAGTTAAAGAAAAATAAGGGTCATGTGTATTATATTCCACTACATGTCTGATGCCAGTACTCTACAGTAATGGCTAGTGAAATTAAGGTACAACTTATGGACATGTAACACGCAAGGGTGATTATGCAGTTCCTTTGTACACAATTTCTCAAATAAATAGCCAGTGCAGAGTTGGGGACTGTACTGGGCATATGGAAAAACTCTACTGACATGGGGGATAATAGGGCTTATGGGTCCCCTCTTTTCTACTTAGTGTCATATTCTGCATAGCTACCTCCAGCCTGTTTTAGTCAAGTCAAAGTGTTTGTCATTATTGAATTTTATGATTATCATTTCTGTGAGCAGAATGGCCAGGTGACTCAAGGGAAATGCAGTTTTAAGAAAATACACAGGAGGAGTAAGCGTGACAGATTGAGGGAGGTGCCGATAGAACTGATGGACAGGACTTGTCTGTGGCTTTGCTAAAGGCAGAGGGATTAAATGAAGGATGTGCAAAAGAGAAAGGTAGAATGTAGAAGGCTTTATAATACATCCTGATATAAATGTCTACAGGCTTTGGTTTGTAGCATCCAATTGATGTCTGCACTTTACTTTACTAGTGAGAGTTTGGGCAGAGCCTTCATCAAATTTAAAAGTAAATATAAATATATCCCAATAGTGGGGACAGAATATACATAACTGAATTCTGTACATTGTGTTTGTTGCCACTGACATGAGAACAACTTATATAGAAATGGTATGACAAGGAATGAAATAACACCTATGTTCCTTGTAGAATAAGTAATGTCATGTATGCAGTTTAATTTGTTGTTTTATATTCTCTGTCCCTCAGGTTGTAGTTAGTGTGCACCTACTATTACACATTGAACTGAATACTACTGGCTGTCATCAGCCAGTAATATTGGTTCTGATAAAAGAGTTTATTTTTGGAGGGAAGGTCATTTATATATGTTATGAACAATAAGGGGACTAGAATTGACCCCTAAGAACTCCATAACATTACACTACATTAATTCTGAGAGTCATTGTGTGATATAATAAGTAAGTAATTTTTGGTGGAGATGTAAGAGCCTGAAGGACAGAAATTGTGTTGAAGGCAGCAACTGCAACTGTGTGTATGTTTAGCAGAACAGAAGATGTGATTTATGTATAGGTGATGCAGTTAGAAGCAGCATTAGCAGCAGAGAGGAAGGAGAGAAGCAGTTTGTTGGAGACTGTAAATGGGATGCATCAGAATACGTATGAATCAAATAACCCTCTCGTCTCTGACCAAGATGGTGCTCTGCGTGTGCAGGTAGTGAGGTAGTGACTTATTATTTGAGAGGAAATATTCCCAGATTGTTACCAGCATTTATGATGTTATGTGATCGAAGTATTCATTGTGTATGTGGAATTGTGGTAATATTAAATTTGACTTGGTATTTAACCACACTGCAGTGAAGCATGAATGTGGTAATGTAATGTAAGTGGGCAGTGAGATTCGTGTTCTGGCCACTTTACACCAAAGAGAAGGTTCTTCATTACATGTTGATTGGGAGGCTGTAGGCCTCAGAATTGGTTTGGACATTGTACACTCCATGAGGTTGTGTCACAGTTTTATGCATTGTTAAAATGCATTAACAAAATGCAGAATGTTCTGGATCAGAATATCCTTACTACTTGGTAGCACTAACATAAAAATGGTTGACAGACATATACTATCAAGGTGATGATTTGTTTTATTCAACAATGGCAGGTGACACAACTTGAGACCAAATTGGCCAAAGCGTTGAGTGATCGGACACAAATTCTTAACACTCTTGAAGAGGAAAGGACACAAGTGGCAGCCCTGAAAGTTGATCACAGTGACTTGCTAGTCAAATTACAGGACCTACAGGCTCAACATACCAAGATAGAAGGTCAACTGCAAACACTTCAGCAGGTAGAATCATCACTTATGCTATCTTACAAGTAAGGTGCATCCATTTCTGAAATTCAAGCAGATATAATATAAAATATTGAGTGCTTGCTCTTTGTTTGGCACATTAACGTATTGACATTCAGGTACGTACCAGCACTGATCAGAGCTCTGCAACAGTAGACATTGCACTACATATTCTGCAACCCTCTGTGGTACAAGAACAGGGAAAAGATTAGGGAATCAAGGTCAATGAAAGACAATGCACTGGCACTGGGGGAGGGAGAGCAAACAGAACATTCATTTGTTTGAACCCTTTATACATTGCCTTTTCATTTGTTGTTTACGGTGTTAGGAAGATGGATGATGTGACAGAAACTACACTCCAGACTGATTAATAGCTGGCAAACAGTATTGTATGTCAAAAGATAATTCGTTCACCAGAAGGTACTTAGATGTAGTTTCAGTCATTAAAATATATTTTATTTGCATTCACATACGAGGAGGCGTAAAGGGGGAAATGTCCCTGTGCACGCTATGAAAGCATACAAGGGCAGTGTTTTGTTGCACTCATTTTTGCCAGAGCACTAGATGGAGGTAAGTGGTTAGTATCATGCCTCAGCCACTTTACTCTCAGGAAAAGAGCCCTCTGTACACATTGAATAGGAAGTTTGGGTGGTCCCCAGAACTGTTCTGGACACTTTGAAGGAGAACAATCTGCTGTAGGCATGGCAGTTTTCATAATCATATCTAAGAAGGTGACACAAGAGTGATGAAATTGCAAATTGGATCTAGGGAACAATATTTGTCAATAAGTGACAGGGATAGACAGTATCAGAGGCATGCTCATTAATGCATTTACAATGTCTTTTAATGATAGATAATTGAACCCTCTCTTTTCAGGTAGTTGCATTTGTAACCCACATGTTTAGGGCATAATATGAGTTTGTGATTAGCATGTGCTTTGCAGAGCTCTGTGCTCAGCAGTGATGAGTGTATGAACTGCAGAGCTCTGTGCTTTGCATGCATCAGCTGGTATTATCTTTACTGTGGGATATTAATTATAAAAATCTGTGATTCTTTGCATACATGAAGTTGAATGCAGTTTATGTGGAAAGTTCGGTGTGCACATACGGACTAATTACATAATACTGATGTTTAATTTCTTTATAGTTAACTACATGGACATAGTATCATTCAAAATTTTGTGATGTCGATACCATGTGGAAGTGAGTTGTGTTACTAGTGTTTCAGTACATGTTACCTCCGCCTTCATGGTTGAAGTGTGTAGGATGAGATTAAATGGTGTCATATATAGGCAGGTGTCATCCTGCCAGCCCCACTGGAGTTGATACAAGCCAATAAAATAATTGCATTGTGAATGGATAGAAATTACCCTATTCATTGGTAGTGCACACTCATGCATGCTACATTACCTGCACATTTTGTCTTCTTTGATTTGCTGGTCATAATAATATTTAGTGACCAATTCAAATTATGAATTTTTTTTTTTTTGCATGTGAAACCCCAGAGTTTCTTCTAAACAACAAGTGAAATTAAACTTTCTTCTGCTTGAAACTATTCTTATATGACTAACAGACTATAAGACAGGAGAATGTGAAGTGAATGTTAGCAAATATTTCTGAATTTAATCTTCACTTAACCCAATCTGACCAGGTAGGAATTTAAATTTTAACGTATGATTTATGTTTTATTTGAACATAAAGGATAAGGCTATGAAGTAAACAACATTTTGTGGAAAGTAAAATGGGGAATATGCGGCATGTCTTACGCATGGAGTAAACTTCCTTGTCTAAATGTATAAAATGAATTTTAGACGTTGTTTTATGTGGGTGTGTATATGTGAACAGAGGCCATTTAATGGTTAATTTCTTTGCACATGTAATTGTGATGTGTTGCTGTTATTCCCAAATATTTTGACTTTTCAGACATTTATTTGCTCATATGTTACAATTTTGTTCTGTCTTGTGTTGAGGCACAAACATGTTAACTTACTCTGATCTGTAAAGTTAATGATACAGTTTTCCCTATGCTTAATTAAGTACCACACCATAATTGTATTGGTAGGGTGGAGGTATGACACCACATGCGTAACTTTTACAGTAGGTGGAAGTGAGTGGTCACCTGTACTCCAGCTCCAGTACCCCCTGAGAAAGAGCCTGTGATATTCTTAAGATAGGGTGTCATTGGGCCCCGTAACACGTCTGGACACTGTAGGGTTATTATAAATCTGTATACCTGCCGGACATCACACCCTGATTCCCTTGCCAATCAGCCTGTGGCATACTTGCTGTGTGGACTTAGGTCTGGCTTCCTAACCTGATCCTCTTAGCCACATAAATTTAATTGCTGAGCCAAATTCAGCCTGTTTTAAATTTTGATTTCTTTGTTCCTGTTTGCCTTGCTGAGATATTTTGTTTGTAATTTTTGTTTTTTTAGTGTGTTATTTACAAGTGCCATCAGCCGTTAAGATCATATAGTGTTTTGCAAGTCATATTGGTTATCATTTCAGCTGTATATTGAGACAACAGCTGCTGATGTTTGTCACACAGCAAGCAGAAATATTGGAATGTGCACTATAGGTGCAGTATAAATGAGGGGAATGAGAAATGGCTGTCAGTTTTAGCACTGTCTGAAACTGTGCCTGTTTACATTTAAACACTGATTGAGTACTACCATGTTATATCAGAATGTATTTTGACCTACCTGAATACAGGTAGTGACTGTTTCTGTCAGTCAGTTTATTTATTTCTATATGTTTTATGGCAATACTTTGTATTCTAATTTATTCCTGTTTTTCTGTTGCTCTTTTGTTTCTTGCTGTTCCCTTATTCCCAATTTTAAAACCAGGCTTCATATCAAGCAAGTATGGCTCTTTAGTTCTTGTTTTCCTTCCCCCTAGGATTCAAGGAGGGGTGTCAGTTTTCATATCCCACCACCTGCCCCATCTGTGTTGTCATCATGGTCTCCACCACGCATTCCAACACTAGAGCAAAGTCAGCGTGCTCAAAGATTGAATTTTAAGTCTGGAAAGATTTGTCAAGTGTCTTCCAGCAGCTCATTTACTGAAGACTTTTTTATCTGCCCAGACAAGATGAATTACATGAGACTTAAAGATCTGGATACTGTCAATGAAATTGAGTCCAATCTTGATATATCGTGCGACAGTCGGGCTTCTCAAACTTCATACTCTGAAATAAAATCATCTTCATCACCAGTTACAAATACAGGATTTGAGGAATCAACCAAGGCATCTAACCAAGAGAAAAGCCTTGAAAGGAAAAGTGACAGCTGTTGTAAATGTGGCGAAGTTCCTGGATTGTTAAATGGAACGTCCTGTGCTTGTTTAAGACTTTCATCTCTGTCATTAATCCCTTCCCATGGCTGTGAAGATTCTGTACATGTAACTGATGAACAAGAATCCAGTGGTCATCATGTAATAGATGACACTTCAAAAGCCATTACCGAAAAGATTTCTTTCAGTTCTCAAAGTGATCACATTGCATTACCAAGTGATTCACATTTACTAGAAAATGAGAAGGTAAGTAGCAGTCACCTTAAAAATAGGTGAGATGTTGCTATTCCAGGTGGACTTTTAATTCTGTTGTGTAGAGAAGATGTGAGTTTTCTATATAATAACAAGACATTACCTGTAAATACCTTAACCAAGACATTGCTGTACTCACAAGTTTTTTTTAGGGATAGTAGGAGACTGGAACACAGTTCCGTGTACTTTCCGTGTGTCATAATTTAAGCTTCCACTATTATTTCTGACAGCACAAGTAAAAATTAGTGATACTTTTGTTAATTGTTGGATGTAAGGGACCATTATGGCATAACTATACATATCATGAGGCTGTATTTGTAGTCTGTACTGTATGTTATTAGAAAGTTGGTAAGATTTGAACCTGTGAACCTTGAAAGTGTGCATTCATTAAAGGATTTATTGCTGTTTTAATTTTGTTTTTTTGTCAGAAGAAGTCAAAGTCAATCCCTGAAGAAGATTCACAAGCCAGCGATGATTCAGTAATGTTGAAGATTGCAGATCATGATTCATGGCAAAATAATGAGGTGAACCTTTTGGATGCACACCTTGGTGAGGATTGGGTAACAGCTGCTAACAAACTTGATATAAATCGTGAGCTGGAAAAGTGTCGTGAATTGCTTCGAGTTCAGTACAACCTAAACAGTGTGTACAAGAAGGAGGTAAACCTTACTGCTTTCCATTGAATTGTTATTGGAATGCATATGTAGGATATAACTACCATGGAGCAGAATCCTTCTCAGAAAGCTAACCATCTTACAGCCAATCAAGAATGTCACCACATTTAATGGAACCCAAAATTTATTTGCTGTGTTCATAAGAACCCAATACTTGTTCCTATCCTGACCCAGATCAATCCACTACATCCCATCCCATTTTGGTTCTTTAAGATGCATTTTACTATGTCTGTGTCCAGAAAATAATCACTCTTCTTCCCATTGTTAATTTGGCTGAAACCCATTTCACCTTTATATCCACATGTTGAGTGTTTCTGTATCATTGTGATTTGGAATGACGAATGACTTTAGGTCTGTTAATGTCCATAATGTGAAGATTTAGATAGCTGTTTCTTGACCATTTTAAATATATACTTGGTTCCTTCTGCATATCTTCGCCAATTATTTCATTTACTTTTCCTCCTTACAGGAATACTGAGATAGTATGGAGACAGATCTATAGGTGTGTCAATATAAGAGATACACATAATTACAGCCACATATTTGCACGTTGCTTCAGGTATAATGCATTATTATCATCATCATCCTTGTTATTGCCTTTTTGCAGGGTATTTGCAGTTATATACCTGAAACTGACCATGTTTTAGAGTACACAATGTTTCAGCTGTACTGTATTTACAGTTTGTGCTACAAGTAATATTATTTCGCCCATGAAATATGTTCTGTACTTTTATGTTAGCACTCTCCATAGTATATGTGCCATTTCCAATATGGCTGTTTTTTGCAGTTCCTTAATTTAATGCTTTCCTGGTATGTTGCTCAGATACTGTCTGAGTTATTTTGAAATTTGATTTTTTCTTGATCAACAGTTTCAGGAGTGTACTTCCAATGCTATCATAAATATATTCATTTAACCCTTCAGCGTGGGGGCATTTAAACCCCAGTTCATACTGTGATGTGGGAAGGCTTTTTTTACGGGGTATTTAAATTATGGACTAAATTGCAGAGAAAAAATTAATAAATAATTTCTAGGAACTCTCTCCCACACTATAAGAGAGCCAGCTCTTTCACGAACAAGCGCGAAGCAG
>Ga0209755_10007490_pt1 | contig 11812 bp, 12 predicted proteins | sample TergutCo191P1_FD_187301 | JGI IMG/M metagenome (GOLD analysis project Ga0209755, IMG submission 187301) | Cornitermes sp. P1 segment gut microbial communities from Petit-Saut dam, French Guiana - Co191P1 (SPAdes) (version 2) | ecosystem: Host-associated > Arthropoda: Insects > Digestive system...
TCTAAAGCACATATTCGCGACTGCCGAAAACCTCCGCGGACACCGCCCCGGAAACGTAATACCTTACCGGCCCTATAACGGCATCCGCGCTGTTCACGTTCGTCTCGTCCGCCACGCGCACAAGATTCTTGAACCTAATCTTGAACGTGCCGAAATACCTTTTGTCGTATTTGTCCCGCACCAGTTTTGCGGTAACGCAAAGCTCTTCAACCAAATGCGGAATATCCGGCCCTTTGTTCAAAGCCCTTTTAATCCATAACCCCGTTCTCATACTGCCTTTTCGCTTGCTCGAAACAATCAGGCCGTAAATCCCCGCGTTCTCCTTTCCGTTCACGGCATACACAACATTGTCGCTGCCGAACCTTTCGCCGTCCTTCCTTTCCGTTCTGTCCTTGTAAGGGTAAGGCCGCGGCCCGAAAACCCCGCAAATGTCCAGCCGCAACTTGACGGCATCCCTGCGCGAAAGACGCAACTCGAAACCCTCAACCTCGCAACCTTCGTAAAACACTTTTTCGCCGCAGCCCCGGTCCTGCACGATGTCGAAAAGCTCCGCGTCCTCCATCGGCGCGAGGCAAAGAAAGTGCCTGTAAAAATCGCTGGACATGGAAAGCCGTACGCTCTTTTCCACCGACCCCAAGGCAAGGCCGAGCAACAGCGGCGCGGTGTCAATGGTCAAAGGGGAAATCAAACACCCGGTCGTGCCGACAACCCTACTAGATACCTTGCGCCCGCCGTCCCCTTCGATGGACGCTTCCCGCTCCATAAGCGAGACCGCGCCCCGCACGGTCTCGTCCGAGTACGGAATATCCGTCTCGAAGTGTTCCGTTCCAATCACAATCGTGCAGTCGCATCCGTTAACCATCATTCGCCAGTCCCTCCACGGTAACGCGCAATCTTGCGGCCACAATCCAATGGTCGCCGCAGAACCGTCGCTTTGGTTCCACGTAATCCATTTTTGTTATAACGGTTCTATCAACCAGCCCGCCAAGACTGGGGTTGAGCCTGACCGCCCGCCGTATTGCGGCACCGTAGGCGAACGCCAAAAGCTCGCCGTCCCAGTCCCGCAAATCATCGACAGGTATGCCAATCTCCACGGCGTAGGCGTTCACGAATACAATCCGCTCCTTCTCCGATTGCTCGCAAGCGGTAAGCGAGATACGGGGAACAATCACCTCCCGCCCGCTGTGATTCCCGAACTCCAGAGTTGGAACGTGAAAGGAAAGCTCCTCAAGAAGTTTGTTCACATCGTCAACAAGTAACTTTCTTATCGCGCCTAAAATCTTTTTCTCAAACGAAACCAGAAGATCGCCGCTCATATAGTCCTCCTCACATAAGGCGCAAGCAAAGCCCGCACGTTCTCCGGCATTTGCATTTCGAAATGTTCGCCGTCCTTCCAGTTGCCCGCCACGCTTCCGGTCATACCCACCCGCCGCCCCCGGTAACGGTTCAGGCTCCATGCGGCCATCTCCATACAGGCGGCGGCAAGATCCGCCGGCACGTTCCCCGGCGTGTACCCAGCCCGGTAATCCACCCGCACCGCCTCAACGCCCCTGTAATTTTTGACCAAAGGCGAAAGAGAGATTGCGAAAGGCACGTCGTTTTCCATGCCGCATCTTGGTATTACCTTAAATAACCTTGGTTCAAACCGTACATCGACACCCAACCCGGAACCCACCAGATGAACGGCGGTAACGTTCGTAACAGGGTATTCGGTAAGGGGCAGAACCAGATCGCCGTAAAACGCCACGCTCTCCCGGTATCCCCCGCGCAGAAAACGCCGTTTGCAAAAACCTTCAATGCAATGCGTGGCGGTAACAAGACAGAAGCGGGACATTTTATCGTCCCTGTCGTCCACGCCCATTAAGGACTTGAAATCGTCAAGAGAAATCAGGGTATTAATGGCACCGTTTCGCCGTATCATGATTTAAGGATACGGCAGGCGCGGAAACCGTTATATAGTAAAAGTGTGCAATTTTTATTTATTCGGGAACGGAGAGGGCCTTTTCCTGTTTTTTCATGTAGCTGTTTTCCGCGACCGAAAGATTGGCGCGGCGTTGTTTAAGAAGGTTTTTTTCTATCGTATCGATGCCCGGCGCGCGCAAAACGTTGCGTATCCTCGTCTTGTGCGCACGACAGGCGATATGGAAAGCGTCCTTGGGAAGGCCGTCAATACGGTATTTGGGAACGCTAGGGATCACCTTGTCCGCTATTTTACTGTACCCGGTGGCATCCTCCACGGCCTCCAGACAGGCAAGCGCGTCCATAAAACCCTGTATCGCAAGCGTAAGACTGCCCTGCGCATCCCTGTCCGCCTTGTCGCAGAACTGGAGTTCCTGCGATAAAAAAATCTGCTCGGCGCGGATAATCGTTTCGGGATTGGCGGAGGCTTTGGCTTCCCCAAAAGACGACATAGCCATGTCTATGCCTTTTTCGTAGGAAATACGCCCCTTTTGTTCCTTCCCGCGGGTGGCGAAACCCTTGCGGCCAAAATCAATAGCGATAGTCGCCAAGTATATTTCATCGAGCAAGCCAGTCCGCACCAAATTCCGCCTCCGCTTCCGACAGGTTCCAGCCGCCGTTTATAAGAAAATCCACTCCGATTGTATCTTTGGCGGTTTTCGCCATATAAGGCGGCATTGGAACCGATTTCATCGTGCGATTAAACCCTTCCTTGTCCCCCGCATCCCGCAGTTCGAACGCCTTGATCACTGTGTCAAGTTTCTCGTCTATCGTCATCGTCTCTTGCATCGGTCAACTCCTTGCCCATAAGCATACCGCATTTGGGCAGCGAACGCAATGCACCCCAATTTATATAACACATCACCTAATATTTGTGTTATTTTCCAGTTTTATTTACTTATGAACATAAGCCTGCGTTATTCGGAGGTAGCTGAGGCTTGCTAGAATACAAAACCTAAACCCAAACAAAAGTAAGGTTGACTTTTTCGACTACAAGCGACATAATGCTGGTAGCGTGAAACCACGGCCAGTCTGTTTCGGCGACGACAGGGGTTCCTGCGGTTATTATACCCTGTCATGCCTCCTATGCGACTGTGGGATTGGGTGTATTTTAAGGTTGCTGTAGCCCTCGGCTTGTTTTAATAAGCCACGGGAATGAATATTTTTTTGCAAGGGGTGTGTTTAGATGTATACTATAAGTGCTATAACAGATATAGTCAGTAATATTATTTTTTGTGTGACAGGTGGTGTTGCTATATGGCAATTATTATTGATGAAAAAAAAATTTAAAGCAGACCATGAACGAAGAAAAAAACAAGCAACAATAGAATTTTTTTATCTTTTTTATAAAGATCTCTCCGAAATATTAAAAAGTATTAATAAAATATTTCCGACTGTTAATTATGTCATAAAAGTTGATGATATTAAAAATGATAGCTCCATCACCGAAATGATAAAGGAATATTTAAGGCGTATAACCATTTTTGGTGTTGGTGTCAATACAGGAATTTATGATATTAATGTACTTGATAGAATAGCAGAAACTAATATCATAAATTCGTATAACAGGTTCAAAGAAATTATAAAATGGCGCAGGGATATTCGTAATGATCCTACTCTATTTGCAGATTTTGATAAATTAGTTTCTGGGTTAGAAGAAACAAGGAAAAAAAGATTCCCTCACGATGAAAAAGATCTTGCTCTTATAAAAGGCATTTGATATTATAAAAAAATTATATGGTCATAGTTTTAATTAAACTTATATGTTAAATATATTATAGTAGGAAGCCAAAGTAGAACAGTTGAAACTTGTTTTTTATAGGGGGTTTTTATGCTGAAATCAGAACGCGGTTTTTTTGTTTACGCTATGTCCCTTGCAGCTTCTTGGGCATGGGGTACTTCTCTTATCGTAGGTTTAGAAATAATGCAATCTAGGGGACTTGTCACTTTTATGATCTGGGGAACGGCTAATTCTCTAGCTGTTCCCCTTTTTGGTTTCTTTGCATATCGAATTCCTAACCTAAGTAGGGTCATAAACTCAAAGCCAATAATGATATTCACAACTATTATTATGGTTTTTTGTTTATGGATTAATATGAATGCGATATTTCAAATGTTAGAAAGAACTGGCTTTTTGTCAGGCATACCAGCTAAGGTTGTTGTAATTATCATAATGTGTGTAATGACGATTTTCTTGTTTAAGGACGGTTTGATTCGGACTATTTTTATGGATTCTCCGCTTTGGGGAGCATGTTATGCGTTGCTTCTAATAATTCTTTTGTATGCAATATTTACATCAAACGAGAAAATCGAAGTATATGTATCCGCAAATCGAAATAATATTATGTGGGCATTAAATACCTGTCTAATTTTATTCTCAGGTCCAGTAATGAGCATCAATAACTGGCAGATGGCTGAAAAACTCAAGAGAGAAGGGAAAATGTTTTCCCATTATTGGGCTGGTTTACTTTTTGCAGTTTATATGGTTTTTGTTGCCAGTCTTTCAATTTTCAAATTTGATGGCGTTATGAATATATTCTTTATTTTTATAGTTTGCTGCGTAGCCTTATCAACAGCAAATTCTGCAATCGTAGGGTTGCAACGAATATCAGGACGAAAAATCGGACTGGGTATTGCGTTTTCGTCAATTTTTGCCTGGTTACTAGTTATTCCTATGGGTGTAATGGGTCTTTGGCTCGTAATGGGTAGTATGCGAAAATATGTAGTAGCAGCTTGTATAATTATCGCATTTGTTCTTCATTTTTTGCGAAAAAAATCAGATAAACTTGAGGGAATGCGTGATGACTGATGCTTTTTTCTTCAATGTTCTATATGGCTTGGGAAATTTTTATCTTTATTAGGAGCGTAGCTCCATTGGGTTTAATACCCCGTAGTTTGCGGTTCATTTCATGTACAAAATAAATAAACAGGAGATAATTGAGTGGAATATACATTAGATAGGTTTAAAGAATTACTTGAAAAAACAGAAGTCGCTATAATGGGATATCCTGTTAAAGGTTCCTTGACATACCTTCCGTATGGCTTTTCAATAAGACAAAGATTGTATGATCTTGGTATTAGTTTATTACATAATCTTGGGTTTAAGCAAATCATATTAAGTGATTATATAGACCTTAAAGACTTGTTACAGCTTGACAAAGTATCAAAAATCTCAAATAAATATTATTCTATAAATGATTGCAACTTTGTAATGGTTGCTGGTCATGAAATTCCCTTTTATGTATTTATTAGACATTTACTCCATAACAAATATCAGAAGAAATATAATTTTCCATTAAAGTATTTTATTTTTGATTCCGTCTACAGAAAGCCAAAAAATACAAAATTTCCTTTTAACCTTGGTGAACGGAAATCATTTTTAGAGTGTTATACAGTACATAAAACTTCATTGGAAGCTTGCGAATCAATAGCAGAAGGAGTGTTTTGGAATAAGAGATTTCTTCAAGATATCTTACATTTACCGAGCATTGAAGTAGAGCGTCCGTTAATTACTAATAGTAAATTCTCAAGAAAAACTATTTGTATAGATTCTATAACTCCATTGGGACAAACCGTAATAAGTGGTATGACATATTTTCACGATGATATTTTTACCAAAGCGCTAAATGTTAAATACAGAAACCCAGCTAATTTTCAAGAAACACCTGTATATTCAACACATTTTGGAGTTAGCGAAAATATATTTTTTTCGTACTTATTAAACTCATTTGATAAAAACGGATTGAAACTTCTTAGCACAATTGCACCCATCCAAATATCTGTTCTTTATTCTCATCCAATTGAAACAACTAAAAAGTCATTTAAGGATTTATTAAGACTTTTGGATTCCAAAGGCATAAGATATGCACATGAAGCAACAGATGATATGTATAAGGTTGTCAAAACTAATAATCTGAAAGGTATACCCATAACATTGATAATTAAAAAAAACGCAATAGAAAACATTATGTGCATTCGAATTTTTTATAACGGCAAACAAGAAAATGTTAATTATGAGAATATAATTGAGATAATAGAAAAAGCTTTTGCTGAAAATGATAAATCTATTCTTGAAAAATTTAAATGCTGTGAAATCAACGGAATATTAGATTGTATTAATATCAGAGAGGTAAACTCCGTTGTAGGTAATGGAAAAGTAGCTAAAGCATTTTGCTGTAACGATGATAAAACTATTTTGCATCTCGAGTCACTTTTGAACAGTGGAGAAATACTTGGGTTTAAAGAAAATAATATTTGTGGTCGCTGTATTATCAATAATACAGTGACTAATACAATTGCATTTATTTCAAAAAGGTCGTAAATATGAAATATGTCTATGAATTAACAATAGCCCATTTACCGTTTCGAGTTAGCGCAAACATCGATATAGGTAATCTAATTTTTAATAGCGAACCATATAGTCTTTATATTAATTATGACATATCTATTGGTCTAGATACAAATTTAATAAACCTTAAAGTATATGAGATAGAAATAATAAACATGCTTAATAAAGATATTACAGTTTCATACAAGCAAAAAAAAATTGTGGTTTCTGGTGACCTATCTTCATTATTCGACACACAACATAATAGACAATTCTCTCTTTTTGGAAACAAAGGTATTTTTAACAGAGTTATATTGCACATATTAGAATCAAATCACAATTCATGTGCGTTTCATGGATGTGCAGTTAAACATCCAGAAACTAACAAAACCCTTATAGGGCTAGGTTTTAGTGGTTCAGGTAAAAGTGTATTTGTTTCCAATGCGTTGAAATGTGGATGGAAATTAGTTGCAACAGAGTGTGTTATTATTAACAATGAACTTGAGATTTTTAAAGGGAATACATTTGATAATGTTTCGCCAAAAGCAATAGAATTTATAGAAAACAACCTGCATAATGCCAAAATATTTTATGACAAGAAATTAATTGAGCCTATAGAACAAAAAACATTTATTAGTTATAGTAAATATGGAATTAAAAATAATTATTACACCATAATACCTTCTTCGCATTTATCTATTATCATTTTAAATTTTGGTAACAGTAATATGGGTATTCATTCAATTACAGATATGGATTTTCTACTAAGAATGCTTCAAATCACCGCATCTGAAAAAATTGTGTTTCCATTAATATTTGATGATGAAATACTAAACACAAGGCTTAATGGAAATCCAAAGATCAGAACAGATATAATAAACAAACTTTTAAGACATTCTACCGAAAACATAATTTTAGGTGGCAATTATCAGTTTTTTGAAAATTATTTAAGCAAGAGTATTTTGTGCTAAAGAAAATAATTATATTCGAAGGTTTTAGCAGCGCAGGAAAAACAACTGTTATCAAAAAATTAAGTAATTTTTTAAAAAATGATTTTAGAGTTGAAATTTTAGATAATAATCACTCTAAATATGCGTCACTATTTATTAATAATTACGAAGACCTTTCCCTTTTTAAAAGTAAATATACACCTTTTTGTTTCAGGTGGACAAAACTATTTTTATTTTTTAATTGGATAAAATACTCTAATTCTAATTTGTTTTTCTTTGACAGAGGAGTATTTTCAAATTATATTTTCGGAAAATTAGACGATGTTCCTGAGGAAATGCTAAATGATTTGATAAATAATTTCATGAATCTCATAAAAGAAAATAACTATATTTACAAAACTGTTTTTGTTGATTGTGATTTAGAAATTGCTAATAAAAGGAGTGCGTTTCGTAAAAATGTAGATGTTAATGCAAAAATTAGAAGGAATGAATTATTTGCTCCCTATTTCAAGAATATTGCTAAGTATTATTTTATTAATGACATATTTACGATAAATTCTTCCTGTTATACTTATGATAATTTCGATAAACTAGTTCAATTTATCAAAGGATAATTTCTCTTTTGATGAACTGCTAATTCATACTGTCTTAAAAATTTTACTGATTGACAGTAAAATTCCATTTTAATCACCTGTGGTTCAATTTCCCGCCCCTTGGGCGGTTCAACTGCGTATGCGGGGGATTTGTTCCCCCGCATACGCAAATCCTTCAAGGATAAGTCTTCAATACCCCGCTGCTTGCGGCGGGGATTTTTTATTTGTTTCTAAAAGGAAGCTACATGAGAGATATTGTCAGACGATTATGCGCTGAAGTAAATTTACCTAAAATGCTCAAAATAAGGCAAATATATGCTCGAAATAGAATCGAAGAAGAAGATGTTTCAAAAACAGTAACTGACGAACTATCCCATCTTGACTTGGAAGATGCCATAAAACCAGGGAAACGTATAGCAATTACATGCGGAAGCCGTGGTATTGACAAAATTCCTCATATCACTAGAGCATTGGTCGATTTTGTAAAACGCAGAGGAGCAACACCTTTTGTTGTCCCTGCCATGGGAAGCCATGGAGGTGCCACAGCTGAGGGGCAGAAGAAATTAATCGAAAGCTACGGGGTCACAGAGAACTTCATTGGCTGTCCTATTGTGTCCTCCATGGAAACAGTTATGATTGGCAGAAGTGAGGCTGATCCAGGCGGAAAAATCTATGGTGTGCGGATCGATAAAAATGCTGCCGAAGCGGATGGTATTATTGTTGTGGGACGAGTAAAGCCACATACAAACTACCGGGGCCTTTACGAAAGCGGAATCATGAAGATGATGGCCATAGGCCTTGGAAAGCGAGACGGAGCTGATATCTGCCATCAAAACGGGTTCGGTGAATTGGCCGAGATGGTGTATCTCTTCGGAAAAACAATTCTAAAAAATGCTCCTGTAATTTTAGGTTTTGCGATTGTAGAGAATGCATATAGTGAAATATGCAAATTTGTTGCAATGATGCCTCATGAAATTGAAAAGAAAGAGCCTATTCTTCTTGGTGAAGCAAGAAAGCTTCTCCCGCTTATTTTTTTTGAAAGTACAGATGTTCTTGTTGTAGATAGAATTGGCAAGGATATTTCTGGTGATGGGATGGATCCCAATATCACAGGGACAAATCCATGCACTCCTTTTGTTGAAGGTGGACTTTTAGCGAACCGGAGGGTAATTCTAGATCTCACTTCCGATACCAACGGTCAGGCTATGGGCATGGGGTGCGCCCATGTGATTACCCAGCGGCTTTTCAAAAAACTTGATTTAGACGCTACATATGTTAATGCCATCACAGCCCGATGTTTAGACTATGCACGCATCCCAGTTATTGTGGAAAACGATCGAGAAGCAATTCAGCTGGCTCTGCGTACCTGTGTTGGCCATGATCCTGATAATCCCAGAATTATCCGCATTAAAGACAGTCTGCATACAGATTTTATCTGGATTTCCGAAGTCATGTACAAAGAGGCAGAAAATAATAAAAGAGTGGAAATTCTTTCGGATCCTCTAGATTGGCCTTTTGATGAAAATGGTAACTTATGGTAAAGGTTAGCAGCAGATTTGCTTAAGGCAACGCAACGGTAGCGGTCATCTATTAAATCCGCTTTGCAGGGTGACTAGTACCTTTTTACTGCCACAGGGTTATTAATACCCTTCAAGTGCTGTCATACCTGTCGTAAAAAATTCATGAAGCCCAGTATATACCTGATAAATAAAAATTCACTAATTCCAAACAAGGCATTCACTTTGCTGACAATAGAGAATGAGCTGGCATTTTGACGTAAGGTGGAATATGCAAGCCTAAATATATGTTTCAAAACATTTTGCTAAAGCACAGTTGCTTGAAATAAACCAATAACTCTATAATCGCCAGCTTTGATAAAGATCCGTACCCGAAAATGAAATGGCTCAATCGATTACGTCATTAATAAATGCATATTGCAGTGTGATACACGAAGGCTTGATATGGAATGTCCCCATTGCAAGTAATGACATAACAAACAAAATATAAGTAGGGATACACAAGCAACATGTATCCCTTAACGTATATTTTTCCCTTCCCTAGTATTTTCAAATAACATCGTTTGTCGATTATTCGGTAGCGGTAATGCCCGCCAATACAAATTCTACACAAGGCACCGCAACGCTGTTCCCCAAAGCCCTGTAGCGTTGCGTGTCCGATATTGCCGCGCCGTCATAACCCCAAGCCGTCCAATTATCCGGAAAGCCCTGTATCCGTTCACATTCCGTGGGGGTTAGTCTGCGCAATCCAAAACTTCGCGCCAGATATGCAACAATCGTTTCGCTACCACCGCCCAAGTCCCCACCGTTTGCTTTAAGCGTTCCCACCCCCTCCGCGTACTGCCCAAAGCTGGTGGCCGTGTAGGTGCAGACGACCGGCAGATTGCCGTGAGTTTCAGCCCGCAAAGTAGGCGCAATGTCGGCCATCTCCACATTGATGCTGTCGCCGCCTTGGTCGTTCAGCACAATCAGGCCGTGCAGGTCTTGACCCCCGCCCGCTCCTCCAGTGCCAGCCGTAACATAAGCGGTAAGACCTTCCCACGCCCCGCCGCCCGCCGAAGTATCCCGGCGCAGGCTTTCGGGCTTAAAAAGTATCTCGCCGGCACGTTCGCCAGCAAAATCCGCGACAAGAAAGATTCTACGGCGACGCTGGGGCACTCCCCAGTATTGGGCATCCAAGACGCGCCAAGCCAGCGATTGGCCTTCTCCCACGACCGCCCCGGCGTTAGGCCACTTCTTAGGTCTAACAACAGAAAGTCCCGGCTCGGCGATGCGGGCGATTTCCTCCGCGACGGTACGGAAGTCTTCGCCCTTGTTGGATGTAAAAGCTCCCGGCACGTTTTCCCAAATAGCATAAGTTGGGTATGCCCCACCGGTCGCCTCCCTCATCTCTTTTATTATCCGCACGGCTTCAAGAAACAGGCCGGAACGCCCGCCGCCTAGCCCGGCGCGTTTGCCGGCAACGCTCAAATCTTGGCACGGACTGCCAAATGTGATTACGTCCACCGGCACTATTTCACTGCCGCAGATTTTCGTTATATCGCCCAAGTGTCGCATTTCCGGAAAGTGCCTTTTCGTTATGCTCATTGGCACCGTTTCAATTTCGCTTGCCCATACCGGCTTAATCCCCACCCGCAAAGCCGCAAGTGGGAAACCGCCGATACCGTCAAACAGGCTTCCCAGTGTCAGCACTTTCTACGCCTTGGTTTTAAGTATTACAATGTTTCCTTTCGGCCTTGTAACAAGAAAACCATCACGCTTTCTGAACCTCAAGAAAAGTTCCCCATACTCCATGCTTTCCGTTGTCTGGTCGAACCGCTTAATTTCCACGCCCTTCCTGTCGCCATGCTGAATTCTTCGGGGATTCATGAAAACGGCGAAAGGCTGGTCGGCCTTTATGTCGGCAATCTGCGGCAATATCGAAACTTCGTGGTAGGGGTAAAGGTCGAGTTTGCCGGGCATTGCATCGGTCGGCCTTCTCCATATCGGTCTGCCGCTTGTGTCCTCTATGTTGGCTATGTGGTTCAAAACAGTCTCATTCAGGAACCAACAGCAATCTTTGCGTTCCTCCGCGGGTACCTTGTAGACGGCATCACGAAAATCCTTCCAAGTCAAATCATTAATTGTTGCGCCGGTTATCGGCACTTCAATCGCGCCCTCCGAGTTCATCGCCCCGGTGAAAGGGTCGTCATCGGCAAGCAAACACTGGCGGTCGAATTCTTGTCCATACACTTCTACAAACTCATCAACGAACATCGCGCCAAGGTCTACAAATACATCTTCTTCGAACTCGTCAAACCAAGGTATATACCCGGCCAGCGTGTAGGCTTTAAGCTCCACACGTTCCGCGCCTTTTGGCTTACTGCCTTTTATTTGTTGACCGTAGGCGGTCAACCAGTGAAGCTCCACCCCGCCGCGTTCCCTAGTCGGTAGGAAAACGCTTGGCCCCATCATTGGGCGGTGCCG
>Ga0209755_10007491_pt1 | contig 11812 bp, 10 predicted proteins | sample TergutCo191P1_FD_187301 | JGI IMG/M metagenome (GOLD analysis project Ga0209755, IMG submission 187301) | Cornitermes sp. P1 segment gut microbial communities from Petit-Saut dam, French Guiana - Co191P1 (SPAdes) (version 2) | ecosystem: Host-associated > Arthropoda: Insects > Digestive system...
ATTTATCTTTCCTGAAAAATTTCTTAAGAATTGGGTTGGTCACGGTCAGTTTGCCGATTTCGTCCCCCGGAAGATTGAGGACGGCTTTCAGGAAAGCCTTAGTGTTGTCGATGTTCCGCTGTTCGCCGAAGATTTGTTTGAAGGCAAAATCCTCGAGCGGAGAGATAAAAATGTCTTTGTTTTTCATAAGCACGACTCCAAAAAAAATATAAGAACTTCAAAAGAAGATCATATATATATGGCGCAGCCGTGCGTGGCGCTTGCTCGAAAATGAAAAAAGTTTTTAATGGTGACAGTCACGGTTGGTGACTGTCACTAAGAGGCGTGGAAATCCTTCTTCCGTATATCCATCCTTTTGATCTTTCCGCTGATTGTTTTGGGCAGTTCGCTTACGAATTCGATTATTCGCGGGTATTTGTACGGCGCTGTTACGCGCTTTACGTGATTTTGGAGTTCGCGGATCAGTTCGTCGGAGGCGGTGTAGCCGCGGGCGAGAACGATGGTCGCTTTTACTACTTGTCCGCGCATTGGATCGGGGGCTGCGGTGACTGCGCATTCCAACACCGAAGGGTGTTCCATTAGCGCGCTTTCAACTTCGAAGGGACCGATGCGGTAGCCGGAACATTTTATTACGTCATCGTTTCTGCCGACAAACCACAGATAGCCGTCGTCATCGCTCCATGCCATGTCGCCTGTGCGGTAAACACCGTTGCTCCAGCTTTTCGCGGTAACTTCCGCGTCTCTCCAGTAGCCCCGGAAAAGACCGGGAAAATCAGAATCGCCGATTACAGGCGGCATGATTTCTGGCGCGCTGCCTGCCTTGCCGCCAGTTTTATCGTCAGCGTTTTCGAACATATTTTTTCCCGCGGCGGTAATGCTCATGTTGCCGACAATTCCTTCGTCGCAAACATCGCCGTTTTCGTCTAACAGTTTTAGATCAAAAAGAGGAGCGGGTTTTCCCATCGAACCGGGTTTTACGGGCAGCCATTTGAAAACCGCCGCCATTACCGACGTTTCACTCTGTCCGAAACCTTCGTTGATTTCAAGACCGGTTAATTCGGAAAACTTATTGTAAACTTCGGGGCTTAGCGGCTCTCCGGCGACCGATACGCGTTTAATAAAACTTAAATCATAATTCGATAAATCTTCTTTTATCAGATAACGGAACACTGTAGCCGCCGCGCAGAATGTTGTCGGACGCAGACGCAAAAGAGCGTCTAACATTCCTTTTGAAGTAAATTTTTCCCAGTCATAAGCGCCGATCGCGGCTCCGCAGATCCATTGACCGTAGATTTTTCCCCACGCGAATTTTGCCCATCCCGAATCCGTCTGCGTTAGGTGCACTTTATTATCTTCGGCGCAGTGCCAGTATTTAGCGGTGACGATGTGCCCTAACGGCAGAGAATGATTGTGAATTACCATTTTCGGAAGCCCTGTTGTGCCCGAAGAAAAATAAATCAGCATCGGATCTTTTGTAACGGTTTGTACTCTCGTGAATTTTTCCGGCGCTTTTTCTATTTCTGCTTTCATGTCGATAAAACCTTCAGGAATATTTTTACCGAACGCTTCTTTAGATGCGATCACAGCGATCTTTTCCAGTTTCGGACAATTCTGACGAGCTATAACGATATTATCAAGCAGCTCTTTATCATCGACAGTGATCAAAAGTTTTACATCGGCGACATTACAGCGGTATTCAAGGTCTTTTGAAGTAAGCTGATATGTTCCCGGAATACAGATTGCGCCGATTTTTGAAAGCGCGCACATCAGAATCCACACACCAGGGCGCTGTTTTAAAATCAATTTAACTACATCGCCTTTTTTTACACCTAACGCGAGAAGAGCGTTCGCCGCTTTGTCAGAAAGGCGTTTAACGTCCGCGAATGTGAAAGGTTTTACGACTTCTGTATCGTCCGTCCAAAGAAGAGCGAGTTTTTCAGGTTGTAACTTCGCCCATTCGTCGACAACATCGTAAGCGAAATTAAAATCCGAAGGCATTTTGCAGGAGTAGTTTATAAAAAAATCTTCGTAACTATCAAAATCGATCCTTGGAAGGTATCGTGAAAGTATTTCGTTCATTGTAACCTCTATTGAAATGTTATTCCTGAATTATCGTTATAAATTGCGCCGATCCGTTTACCGCGTTTTGTCCGTGAGGAATACGCGCGTCAAAATAAATCGAATCTCCGGCTGAAAGAACGTGTTCTGTTTTTCCGACAGTAACTTTTACCTGCCCTTCAACGACAAAATTAAATTCCTGTCCTGAATGAGAGACGGGAGCAGCCTGCGGTTTTGATGAATCGAGCTGCACGAGCAAAGGTTCCATCGTTCTGTGTTTAAAGTTAAACGCAAGACTCGAATATTCATATCCGGGATATCTTTCAATTTGAACGCCTTTGCCTCTGCGGCAGACCGCGGCGCTGTCCATCCGCGCTTCCTCGCCTGTCAGAAGAACAGTAACGTCGGTTCCAAGACGATTCGCGATTGTGTACAAAACGCTTATCGGTATATCAAGTTCTCCGCTCTCGTATTTATTATAAACATCAAATGAAAGTCCGGTATCTTTCGCAATATCAAGGGCGCTTACGCCTATTATTTCTCTTAACTCTTTTATTCGTTCCGGCACATGCGAGCCGTTTCCGTTAATCATCAAAAATAACCTCTTTCCAGTGTCTTCCTGTTATCTTATCATTTTTATCGCGTATTTCAACCGGCAGCCGCACAGTTTCATTTCCGTGAAAATCAAGCCTTCCTTCATCAATTTTAATTCTTGTAACTTTATTGTTCAAAATCATATTAACATAATCATTTATAGTTTTAAATTTTACATCCGAATAAACTCCGAAATGTTCATTGTAGTAGATTGTTTCTGTGTCATGACCGTCGGTTCCTGCTACCATGGGTTTGCCGATATATTTCGCGTAACGGCACGCGAGCGCGTCGTTCGAAACATCTTCATGTCCGCCGTTGGCAACTTCAACCGCGTCAACGCAATGAGTCGAAAGAATGATTCGATTGATGTAGAAACGCTGCCTGAATGGATGAGCCTGCACAACACAGCCGCCTGCTTCTCTCACGGCGCGGTATTGATCTCCTCTTGACCACCAGCGGGCTTCAGGATGTTTCAACAGCCACTCTTTATCGAGTCCGTAAACTAAATAATCATCGCAATTATCAAATGTTTCTTCCCATCCGAAAAAGACATCAATTCCCTGACGCTCACCCTCTTCTTTCGCTCTTTCGTAGCCGCAGCAAAAACGCGTAACCCATTCTTCCCAAGGTAGTTTTCGGGATAGGGCGCAGTTTCCGTTGTAAAAATGATCCGTTACAATGATACCAGTGTATCCCATATCTTTGTAAACAGCAATGTAATCTGCTCCTCCCGAACCCGCGCATTTACTGACTTCGGATGTATGGAGGTGGGTTTCGTACAAATATGCCACTATAGCTAAATCGTACCAAAAAAAAAGAAAAATGACTAGAGGGTATCGAAAATTAGTTACTTATTTCTTCTATAAATTATATAGTATCTACATAGTGAGAAAAACTTTCATTTAATCACCTTCCGCGGGATACGGGTTTTTTTCTATTCCCGCAAGGCGCACTATCGCTTCGTGACAATCTTTTCTCATTTTTGATACTGCTTCTTTGCGATTCAAATTCGGATCGAATACGATCGGATCTCCCATGCGCAGAGTAATCATCGGTAATTTTTGATTTCCCGTTAAAGTTCTAAAAAAATTTACCAGTGTAAACGGAAAGCGCGGTTTTCGGTAAGAAAAAGCGATCGGAACAACAGGCAGATTGTAACGATGAGCCATCGTAAAAACGCCTTTTTTAAACGGACGTATCGGCTGATAAAACTGAAATAACGCTTGTTCTGGATACGCGTGAATCCATTTTTTTTTCGCGTGTATTTCGTCAAACGCTTTGTTAAAATATTTTATCAGATGAATGCTTTCGGGAATGGGAACAGCTCCGGCGTAACGCATCAGTTTTTCGTCTGATGTATTCAGATTTTCTTTCCATGCCGGAAAATACATCATTCTGTAACGAACGGCTTCGAGCGTAAAAAGAAAATCCCACCGGTGAATATGATTGGAAGCTGTCATCGCTCCGTTTTTTAAAAGCGCTTTGTGCTTTCGTAAATTTTTTCTGCCTTCTATTTTTAATCCAAACTGAAGATGACTCAACGGAAAAACAATCGTGAAAATTACAAGATGCACAAGAGCGCGCATAAAATTAAACTTAAAAGATTTATCAAAAAACGGATAGTTTTCATCTACAATTACTTCGTGCGTTATTTCTTTTTTTTCTTCATGCTGATCGGGTTTCTCGGGATAAACGATATTCAGTTTTGGTGTATACGGTTCCATGTTACAAGTATATATGTTATACTATAAATTATATGCTGTATATAGCTGCACAGATTTTTTTCTATGCGATGATCGGAGTCGCGTCTTATTTTTTTCTGATGGCTTTCGCGAATATGCTTGAGATGAAACTCCGCACGTCTTCTCCGTCGGTAAAGGGCGGCGTTTTTGTTTCTGTATTGATTCCCGCCCGCAATGAAGAAAACAACATAGAAAAATGCGTCAATTCTCTTTTAAATCAGGATTACAGTGATTACGAAATAATTATCATCGATGATAATTCTGACGATAAAACATTCGAAATTATTTCAAAGCTAGCGGAGCAAAACGAACGTGTAACCGCGTTAAAAGGAAAACCGCTTCCTCCTGATTGGTACGGTAAATCATTCGCGACAGAACAGATGATACCTCATGCAAAAGGGGAAATCCTCCTTTTTACCGACGCTGATACTTTTCACAACCCGACAAGCGTTTCATGGGCGGTAACAAATATGCAAAAAACAGGCGCGGATTTAATCTCAGGATACGCTGGGCAAATCTTAAAAAGTTTAGGAGAGCGTTTAACAGTTCCGCTAATTTTCTTTTTAACAGGTTTTCTTATCCCGATGTTTCTTAACAGAATTGTTAAACTCGGATATTTTTCTCTTGCTGTCGGACAGTACATCGCCGTAAAAAAGATCAGCTTTGTAAAAGTCGGAGGTTATTCAACCGTAAAAAATAAAACGTCGGAGGACGTTTTTCTTGCCCGCCTGATGAAATCAAGCGGCTATAAAACAGAATTCCTCGATATATCGAATCAAGTTTTGTGCAGAATGTACAGTTCAGGAAAAGAAGCGATAACAGGCATAGGAAAAAACATCTATGATTTTTTCGGTAAAAATCCTTTCCCGTTAATAATGAACGCTGCCGCGATTCTTTTATTTTTTTGCCTGCCTTTTCCGTTATTTATTGCCTTACTCGTATTATCTTACCTTGAAATATTTTCCAATCCGTTTTTAATTCATTTAATTATCGTACTCATTCTGCATACTCTTACATGGCTCATACTTTTCATCGGACGAAGAATCAGCATACACAACACATTATACTGGCCAATTATGTATTTTAATTTACTATTTATGGTTCTGTGGTCATTTTACAGAACATTGTCGGGAAGAGGATTTGTGTGGAAGGATAGAGTGGTTACATAAGAATGATCATTGTGCGTCCGTACTTCATCAAACCGAATTATTGACAAAATAACAAAAATAATACAATAATCGGTAAGAGAGTGTGCTTAATGAAAAAAATACCTTCTGATGTCCAATGGGTGCATTTACAGGCTGTAGGCGGCGACAGTGTATCGGTTAAAAACACTGCTTACGGCAATGAACAGCCTAAAAATATATGCGAAAAAATGATCACAAGCGTAAATGGAATCATATTCGATTTTGACGGCACATTGTTTGACAATTCGCGCATTGCCTTCTATTTGATTTCCGCAAATCCTGTTGCTACTCTGCGTACATGGAAGGAACGGCTGGTTCGCAAGCGCTTTGCGGGACGTGATTTTCAAACGCCGGAAAAATACTTTAAGGCTTTTTTTAAAGAACTTGGAAAGGCTTGCTGTCAGCCGCCGGAATGGCTTCGTAACTGGTACTTTAACCATTATATGCCGCGAATGATTCGGGTATTAAAAAAACATTACAACGCAAGGGAAGGGCTTCAGGACTTATTGCAGCGAGCAGGATCTCCCGGCAGCAGTTTAAAAATCGCGGTATATTCGGATTATCCTTTTTTAAAAGAACGGATGGAAGCCATCGGTTTATCTGTCTCTGAAAATATCCGCCTTTACGGACCGGAATCATTCGGAGCGCAAAAACCCGCAAGCCGTCCGTTTCTGGAAATTGCTAAGAACATGAATTTGCAGCCGGAGGAAATCCTTGTAATCGGCGACCGTGAAGACACGGACGGGCAGGGCGCTTTCAACGCGGGGATGCATTTTTTCTGTCTTGAAACAAATAATAAACGATATAACCGTTTTGATCCTTACCGCCGTAAACCAAATGAAGAAATGCAGGGACCTACATTGCTGATGTACGCGGGCGCATGGGACGGATTGATAAATTTATTGTTAAAAAGAGTATCATAACAGAACGAATTTATTCTTTTGCGTTTTTTTCGGACGTTTTTAATCAACGAAAGGAATTTCCTCATGCAGGAAGTACCACTGCTCCAAATGCTTTTCCAGCATAATTTGCAAATTGTTAAACATTTGCTGAGCGACGTCTTCGGCTTTAACATCTACAGGTAAAAGCTGCAGCTTGAATTTTTCTCCTTCTCTTATCATAAATGAATTGAAGATAGTGACCTTTCCGTGCGCGAATTTTAACAGTCTGTCAAGTCCTGCGCCTCCAAGAACGTTTCTGTTAAAGAGTTTTACAGGTTTTGATTGCGAGGTTTCTTCATCAAAAACAGTATAAAGAATCTCTTTTCTATCTAAAACTCTTGCCATACTAAACGCGCTGTGTGATCCCTCTTTGCCTATCTCAATAAATTTTATCAGCGAAAATAATTCGCTGTCTTCCAGTACCTTCGCGTAACCTTGAATTTTATCTGAAAGGTTTTGTGTAGAAAATCTCAATACCGAATTTATGGGGAACTTTAAACGCGCCAGAGCTGACGCGACATATTCCACCGCGCCGAAGTGCGCTGTAACAAGCAAGACAGATCCTTCTTTTAAGGCGTTTGTAAGCAAATCGTTAGCCTGTAATAAATCCATCCTTTCATCAATAAAAGCCGCAAATTGCTGAGGTGTTCCTGATAAAGGGAATATCTTTTCTACATAATGATGGATTACATGTTCCTGAACGAGCTTCACCGTTTCTAAGTCCGAAGGCAACCCGAAACTTGCGAGATTTTGCCTTATCATCTCGCTTTCTTGCGGATTATCAGCGTAGTATTCATTTCCTTTTGCCATTAGAATGTCTTTTACCTCATCGTACTTTCTTCCCATTATTGAAGATAGAATGTCCGATGATTGGAGCGCCTTGCTTAAACCCATCTCATTTCCTTCATTTTTTCATTTTATTCAACTATAAAATAAATTTCAAGGCAATTTGAGCAAAGCCGCTTCTTTTCTAATCCCCTTCCGCAGGATACGGATTATCGGTAATTCCGGCGAGGCGGACTACTGCATCATGGCATTCTTTTCGCATTTTTTGTACAGCAGCCTTACGATCAAGCGTTTCATCGAAAAGAAGAGGTTCTCCTATCCGTATGGTAATCAAAGGTATATTATACCCGCCTTTTTTCACGCGGCTTTTATTTAACAGAGTAAAAGGAAAATGCGGTTTTCGGTAAGAAATTGCCAAGGGAACAATCGGCAGGTTATATTTATGAGCCATTGTAAAAACGCCCTTCTTAAAAGGTCTTATCGGAACAAAGTAATCAAAACGCGTGCTCTCGGGATATGCGTGTATCCAGATTTTTTTTGCGTGGATTTCATCGAACGCTTTATTAAAAGCCTTCATCGCGCTCAAACCTTCCGGAATCGGAATGCCGCCCGCATGCCTTATCCAGCCTTCGTCACGTCCTTTAATGTGCTCTTTCCATACGGGAAAAAACATCCAATGACGCACTGCCTGCTCCGTAAAAATAAAATCCCAGCGCTGAACATGATTGCAAATTGTCATAGCTCCGTTTTTAAGAAGTTTTTTGTGTTTCCGAAGATTTTTTCGTCCTTCAATTTTTAAATTATACCTAATAAAAGATAAAAATCTCACGACGGTATGTATTAAAAAATAAATTACAAATCGCTTGAATTTGAATATAAACGTTTTATCCAGATAAGGATAATTTTCATCGATTTTAACATCATATAGATTTATCGCTTCTACCATGTGCCCGTCCGGCTGTTCCGGGTACTTAATATCTAATTCCGGTATATACGGCGCTTTCATAATAACTCCTTGCTATGTGTATATAGTATACTAATTTTTTAATTTTATATAGTCTTTCTTATGCAAATAAGAGATTATTCGCTGCCGGCAGGCTGATTTCCGCGGGATTCGGCTTCTGTTTTCGGCTTTTCATCGGACGAAGAATAAGCAAATTAACATTCACATTTTTTGTGAAAACAGCTATAATATTTTAATAATGGAGAGATTCATGCAATTTAAAATAGATGGAAAAAAATTATTTGGAAACACTATTCTATCATTCTCAGTTAGTCTAATTCTTTGTACTTTTGCAGGCGTCATGGTTGTAAATGGAAAGATAAACGCTGAAAAACTAATAATGGAAAATCTGATTACGGAAAAAAGCAGCAGGGTCAGTGAGACATTGCTGGAATTTATGCATAAAACCCAGGCTGTTTCCGTTATCGCGCTGAGAAATTATGAACAGGAAGTTTTTGAAGAAGCAGCCGCTATGATTGTCGATGATCCGGCAATATTGAATATTCTTGTTGCGCCAAACGGAATCGTAACTCAGGTTTACCCGGTAAAAGGCAATGAAGCTGTTATTGGTCTGAACTTTTTCAGCGAAGGAGCGGGGAACAGAGAAGCTATTCAAGCGAAAGAAACCGGGGAGCTTGTAATCGGAGGTCCTTTTAACGCTGTTCAGGGAGGACAAGTCATTGTTGGAAGACTTCCGATATTTATTACTGAATCAGACGGAAGCGGACGTTTTTGGGGTTTGGTATCCGTAACGCTTAAGTATCCGCAGGTCATGGACGGCGCGAGACTTCAGGAAATTAGCTCACAAGGATTTGATTATGAAATATGGAGAGTAAACCCTGACAACGGCGAAAGACAAATTATCATCAGCAGTTACTTAACAGAAAAAAACAATATGCCTTTTATAGAAAAACAGCTGATTATAAAAAACGCTGAATGGAATTACCGGGTGTATTTCAGGCGTTCGTGGTATGAATATATTGAAACATGGCTGTTTGTGTTTATGACGTTATGCGTAAGTTTTTTAGTTGCCGCTGTGATACAAAAAAAGAGCAGAGACATATTTGAAGCGGAAGAGCGTATAAAATTAATGCTGGATACATCCCCTCTTTCGTGTCAGATCATGACTCCAAACTTTAATACAATCGACTGTAATAAAGCTGCTGTTAAACTTTACGGATACGCAAGCAAACAGGAGTGTATCATTAAATGGGATAAGGAATGTTTGCCGGAATATCAGCCTAACGGGCAGCTTACGCGGGAGTATATTTGGGATTTATTTTTAAAAGCAATCGAGAAAAACAATAATACTTTTGAAATAATGCATCAGTCTCCTGACGGTGTGCCAATGCCTGCTGAAATCACGCTTGTAAAGGTGAATTTTAAAGGAGAAGACGTTATAATCGGTTACACAAAAGATCTGCGTGATATAAAAAATCTGGAGAAAAAAGCACAGGAAATTTATTATGACGGTTTAACGAGAATATACAACAGACGATATTTTGATGAAACCTTTGAGCAGATAATAAAGTCATCATCACGCTCCGGTGATATTCTCACCCTTATGATTCTTGATATTGATTTTTTCAAAAAATATAATGACGCATACGGTCACAGTGAAGGAGATAACTGTTTAAGAATCATCGCGGCGGCTCTTTCAGGAATTATGTCAAGGGAAGGTGATTTCGTCGCCAGGTACGGAGGTGAAGAATTCGCAGTTGTTCTGCCTCATACAGATGAAATTGGCGCAAGGGCAGTCGCAGATAAGCTGCTTGAATGCGTACGGAAACTTAACATTCTTCATGAGAAAAGTGACGCTGCAAATTTTGTAACTATTTCAATCGGGTTTACAACGATCAATATGCAGCATAAACTAAATGCAGTGGATTGTATAAAAATTGCTGACAAGGCATTATATATGTCTAAGCAAAATGGACGCAACCAGTGTACTTATATTGTATAAAATTAAAATACATCTAAAAAAACATACCACATAAGCGGAAACGCAAAAGCCTTGGGCTACTTGAATGACTTATATATTATTAAACAAATAAAACAACATAAGCGGAAACGCAAAACCCCCGGCGGCTCCAGGTGGCTGGTATATTCTGTGATAAAATAGAATCAGTCGCAGCCAATGTCGCCTTCGGGTGTTTTGCGTTTCCGCCTTTATAGGTTTTATCTTTATATTTATAAATCAATTAGTTAATATTCATAATCGTCTGTCTGCTCTGCTGATGTACAAAGATTAAAATATTAGAACGAGGCATTTGCATAATCGGCTTATATCAATTATGTATACGTATATTTCTTTGTTAGTAGGTTAAACGAATTTCGTTTATAGACAGTTAGGTGAAATTGTGCCTAAATTTTATTGATGGGAATAACCCATTGACAGTTTTATGGGGTTATGATATTTTTGGATTACAGGAGAAACTAAATGAAAATTTATTTGTATGTACTGAATACGCTTGCCGATTGGGAAATCTCTCATCTTATTGCTGAAATTAATAGCGGAAGGTTTTTGAAGAAAAATATTGAAACGCCAAAAATTATAAAAGTTGGTAATAATTTAACTCCAATTGTAACAATGGGAGGGCTTGAAATTACTCCAGACATTGATGTTCATAATATTAATTTGGAAAATGGTGATTTAATAGTTTTGCCTGGTGGTAATACTTGGCAAAACGAAGAAAATAAGGAAATAATCAATATAATTAATAAAAAATTGGATATGAATATTACTGTAGCTGCAATTTGCGGAGCTACTACCGCATTGGCTGAAATTGGAATATTGGATAATAGAAAACATACAAGCAATGGTAAAGGTTTTTTGGAAATGATGTGTAAAAACTATAAGGGAAAAGATTTTTATGAGGATAAACTTGTGGTCATTGATAATAATTTAATAACCGCAACTGGATTTGCGTCTTTAGAATTTACTTATGAAATAATCAAAAAAATGAATCTAATGGGAAGTAATACATTAGAGGCATGGTTTAATCTATACAAAACAAAAGACACAAAATATTTTTATGAATTAATGGGATCATTGGAAAATAATACATAAGAAAAAATAAAGTACGGCACAACTTCGTCTAACGAATTTGTCTAATTAATACAAATGTCACCTAACAAACAAAACAATTTGTGGTAAATAAAAATAAATGATATAATATTTCATTATGGACGCTTAATTATTTAATCGACAGGATGGATTTGTCATTATTTGAAGAAAAGTATATTAATGATGAAAAAGGGACTTCGGCTTGCGCTTCGTTTCTGGCTAGGGTCATTGCAGGGGTGGGGGTGTCGGAGTACGCTCCGAATGATTGAGGACACTTCCCAAAAGGTTTTTGGAGTGTCCTCAAACGGCTTATTAGTTACTATTTTTTTGTATAAATAAAACCTAGAGCAACATTATCCATTCCCGCATCTGACAATGTGTTAGAATCACCTACTTTCAGGAATAATTCATTAACCGAGCTATTACCATTTTGT
>Ga0209755_10007492_pt1 | contig 11812 bp, 10 predicted proteins | sample TergutCo191P1_FD_187301 | JGI IMG/M metagenome (GOLD analysis project Ga0209755, IMG submission 187301) | Cornitermes sp. P1 segment gut microbial communities from Petit-Saut dam, French Guiana - Co191P1 (SPAdes) (version 2) | ecosystem: Host-associated > Arthropoda: Insects > Digestive system...
CATAGTGCGAAAAATTAAACATGAGACGCCAAATATGCTAAGTTTTTTTCTCATTTAATCTGCACAGACTGAAGATAAATAATAGCTTCAACCTTATAATAACAGGGTTGGCGAAGGTTGTCAAGTAGTTTTTTTGTTTCTGTTGAATGACGTTATAACTTTTTTTCACTGTTGTCTATTCACTTTCTGTGTAGTGGAATTGGTATTACATTAATTATGCTATAATATATATTGTTTATTAATAAATCTATACTATAATGATCATTTTTATTAAGGTAATATTATGACATATCACTTAACATTTACATTCCCGAAGGAACAATATTCCATAGACAAGGGTAGTAATGAGTTCTCAGCAAAAGATAAAGAAGGCAACAGATTTATCATTACTGCAGATAGCAACCAAAAAGGAAAATTTTCTTTTTGTAAAGATGACGGTAGTGAGTGTAAGTTTACACAACACTATGCAGTTAAAGATCCAAAAATATGCAACAAGCTTTCTGATATTGACAGTGCTGACTATATAAACGTTATTATGGAAGGCTATGGTGAAAAATATTTCCAAAGCAGAATATTAGGTGGACTAAATAAGTGTAATATTGATTACGCAGTAGTGGATGATGGCAAAGCGCAGGATGTGCTGTACAGTCCCTCAGTGGATGACTATACAATACAGGAAGATGCCAATATACCTCCTTTAGAGGATCTTACAATTTAATCTTCATTATACTATTTGTATACTCAAGAGCTTTCCTGGTTCCAGTATCCGTTACTCGAATGATACTATTCTCCTATCATTCCAGCGCGTAACGCTGGCTACCAGGAATTTTATTAAGTTGGTGAACATAAAAGTAGTCTTATGTAAAAACACAAAGTTTTCAATGGGATTGAATGAGGGCTGGATTCTAGTGCCATCTGCTTGGATGACGGGAGATAACGCCGTTGATTATATAGGTTCCGTCTGTTATATATAATCTTTTTTAACACGAAGAAAACTGATGAGTGAGTATGATGTTACGGTTATAGGTAGCGGTCCTGGTGGTTATATAGCAGCAATTAGAGCAGTGCAGCTTGGGTTTAAAACTGCGATTATTGAAAAAGAGAAGAATTTAGGTGGTATATGCTTAAATTGGGGGTGTATACCAACAAAATCTCTGCTTAGAGCATCTGAAATTTATAGGTTAATAAGAAGATCAGAGGAATTTGGTATAAAAGTAAAAGATACAAGCTTTGATATTCAGTCGATAGTGAAATATTCAAGGAACGTTGTTGATAAGTTATCAAAAGGCGTTGCGTATTTGATGAAGAAAAATAACATCAAAATTCACCAAGGCCTTGGTAAACTTGCGGGTAACCATACTATAAAAATCTTCAATAGTAAGGAGGAACAAGAAATTGTTTCCAAGCATATTATTTTAGCAACAGGTGTGAGAGCGCGAAATCTGCCTGGAATAGAGGCAGATGGAAATTTAATATGGAATGTACAGCATGCTATGACTCCAGATAGGCTGCCAAAATCGCTACTAATTATAGGGTCTGGTGCAATTGGAGTAGAATTTGCAAGTTTTTATAGCACTTTGGGAGTTGAAGTAACAATTGTGGAGGTAAAAGACACTATTTTACCGCTAGAAGATAGAGAGATTTCAAATTTAGCGCAAGAAATACTTATAAGGCGGGGAATAAAAATATATACAAACAATAGTGTAAAAGCTCTTACTAAAAATAAAGGCTCTACTCAAGTGCAACTAAGTAGTGGTGAGAGCAAAGAATTTGATAGGATAATTGTTGCAGTTGGCGTTCAGGCAAATACTGAAAATATAGGTTTAGAAAATACAAAAATTAGATTGAGCTCTTCTGGTTTTATTGAAACGAATGAATGGTATGAAACGAGTGAACCTAATGTGCATGCGATAGGTGATGTAGCTGGCCCGCCATGTTTAGCACATAAGGCGAGTCATGAAGCTGTGATCTGCGTTGAAAAAATTGCTGGCAAAAGTCCTCATAAGTTAAAAAAAGAGTGCATACCAAATTGCACTTACTCTCACCCGCAAATAGCAAGTATTGGCCTCACTGAAGAACAGGCAATAAAAAATGGGTATGATGTAAAAATAGGAAAATTTCATTCTAATTTTAATGGTAAGTCCATTGCACTCGGTGAAACTGAAGGGTTGGTGAAGGTGATTATAGACAAAAAAACAGGCGAACTTCTTGGAGCTCACATGATAGGAGCAGAAGTAACAGAGTTAATTAGCAATTTTGCTCTTGCAAAGCAACTGGAAGGAACAGACTCCGACATAAAGTCTACGATCCTTCCTCATCCAACCATTTCAGAAATGATACACGAATCGGTTCTTGCGGCAGACGATGAATCGTTAAACAGTTGAATCAGCGTTCCATTGCTTTGACATCATCAATATCTTGAGTTGTAGCTTGATTGGGTACTTCAATCCCAACAGGTTGATTACCAGCACCAGATTTCTGTAACCTTTCTTTTAACCCTTCAGCTGCTTTTTTCACTTGCTTTTGATCAAGATCTTCTGGATTTTTTTTGCCCCTCTGCTTGACTGTTGTTTCAGTGCTCATATTTTTACCTTCTTGCTGATTGTAATTTTTACATTGCTCTTGCTGAGGTAGATCAACGACCGAATTGAAGAGAGCTTTTATTATGTTTTTTAACAGTCCTACAAAACCTCCGCTTTTGCCTTCTCCTTGTTTTTGAGGCTTATTTTTCACGTTAAATTCTTTTTTACTATTGTTTTCAGACATTTTTGATTCCCTACCATAAAGCCTAGTAAAATTTTACGTGCAAATTATTAAGTAATGGTTAACAATCTAGTATCAATTTGCTATACACAGATGAATATCATTCTAGCAACAGGCGGTACAGGCGGACACATTTTTCCAGCTATAACCTTAGCAAGAGCACTAAAAATACAAGGATATAATAGCACATTATTTACTGATAAAAAAACAGATAAAAATACTGATGTGGAAAGCTATACCCTGCCGTTATGTAAGCCAAGCGGCAACAAATTTAAGTTTTCCCTTTTTTTGATATGTGGTTGTGCGTTAGCACTATATCAAATAAGAAAATTGAAACCAAAACTAGTCATCGGTTTTGGTAGCTATGCTTCTTTTCCAACTCTTCTTGCAGCAAAGATTCTCTCTATACCTATAATTTTGCATGAACAAAATACAGTTTTAGGGAGAGTAAACAGATTCTTTTCCAAAAGTGCAAAATTAATTGCTACTAGTTTTCCAGAGACTAAATATGCTAGGAGCAGTAAATGTGTTTTTACAGGGAATTTTGTTGACATAAAGGTACAAGGTTATTCTTGCGCTGAGAAAATTTCAAACATATTAATAATAGCAGGTAGCCAAGGTGCAAATTTTTTTGATGATATAGTGAGTGACGTAATTTGTAATCTGCCTACTGGAATGAAAAGGAAGATTAGAGTAACGCAGCAATGTACAAAGAAAAATATGGACAGAGTTAGGGGCCTATATGAGAGTGAAAGAATCAATTGTGAATTAAGTGAGTTTTTTAATGACATGGAAAGTAGGCTAGTAAGTGCTCATTTGATAATTAGCAGAGCAGGAGCAACTTCGATAGCAGAAATCGCTCTTGCTGAGCGCCCCGCTATATATATTCCTTATCCTCACTCAAAAGATAGTCATCAATTTTATAATGCAAAGTATATTGAAGATTCAGGGGCAGCTGTAGTAGTTGAGCAAAATAGTGAAGCGAAAAAAAATTTAAGAGTGTTGCTAGTTGACCTATTGCAAAATTGTCAAAAATTGCGTGATATGGCTAATAATACTAAGAGAACAAAAATAAGGAATGGGGTTACTGAATTTATTAAGGTAATAGCTCAAGGATTTAGCTGACAGATATGGCTGCTTGCTTTTTCTTCAAATGTATCCCAAAGATTTTTTTCTAGCAATGTATTATATAATTTGTTGACGTAAACTACTCCCGTGGGTGAAGTTGTGTTAATTTCGAGAAGAAAGTCATCTATAATGTCAATGCCAACAAATATTAGCCCTCTTTTCTTTAATTCAGGACCAATTTTATTACATATTTCATTGTCTCTATCGTTCATCTGAGCAGGTTCAAAGCTCGCTCCGAGCCGCAAGTTTGTTCTGATCTCTCCATCTCTTGGAACTCGTTTCATTACTCCAATTGGTTGGCCATCGAGTAACAGTATTCTTTTATCTTTGTCTATATTTTTGCAAAATGCTTGTGCAATCACAGGACACTCATATTTTGCAATCATGAGTTCAACTACTACTTGAATACTGTTTTCATCTTGTATTCTTATTACATCGTTTCCTCCATAGCTATACAATGGTTTCAGAATAATATCTCTGTAATCATGGTAAAAATCTCTAATCATCGATACATTCTCAGTAATTAAAGTTGGTGGAGTTAGCTCTGGAAACAGCGAAGTAATTAGTTTTTCGGGACAGTTTCTTATCTCCGTTGGATTATTAATTACCAATGCGATAGTTTTTTCTAAAATATAGGTGGTTGTAATATAACGCACATCAAAGGGTGGATCTTGTCTGATAAATATGATATCCATTTCACTCAAATTGATGGTTACATCTTTTTTAGAGATGAAACTAAAATCGTCAACGCTGACCTTCTGAGCAAGAGCGATTGGCTGATTTAACTTTAGTGCTAAATTGTTAGGGACATAGAAGAAAACTTCGTGCTCCCTCCTTTGTGCCTCCTTTATTAATGCAAATGTGGTGTCAGTTTCAAAGTTTATATTCTCATCCATTTGAAAAGCTACTCTCATTTGCGCATCGCCTTTGATATAAAATTGCCACTGGGAACTAAATTTCCATTAATGGCGTAATTTGCTGTGTCTATATCGTACATAACTTACAACTTGTTTTACCCCTTTTACTTTTCTTGCAATTGCTATTACAGCTTTTAGTTCCGCTTTATTTTGAGCTATACCCATCAAATAAACAACTCTATCAACCGTGTTAACGCTATAATTAATTGATTTGATATTTCTTTTCCCTAAAAGTCTTGTTCTTATTTCCGCCGTTATCATACCGTCCACGGTAGTGTCAAGCATGGAAGTTGTTTGTATTGGTGTTACTCTTATTTCATTTATTACTTCTTTAACTTCTTTTTGTTGCCAAGCTATTTTCTCTGCTGTGAGTTGCTTTTCAGGGGTATCAACGTTTCCAATGAGCAATACTCTTCCTTCGCTTACTTTAACCTTTATAGATGAAAATAGTCCGTGCTTTAGGAGTCCCTTATTGATTCTGATTACCATAGTTGTATCATCAACAATATTTCCCAAAGATTTATCTTGTGTTGTTATTGCTGTTGCCGTTGCTGTAGCCACTACGCTACCTATTATAAGTGGTGTACAACCACTCTGTGTAATCAGAAAAATTCCAAGTAAGAAGCTTGTTATTAGTCTCATTATTGATTTTCAGGGTTTGGAGTTTTCATTGAGAAATGTTAATAAGCTTTTTTGATTGTGTAAATACTATAAATTAAATAAGACTTTAGACCTTGAGTATTTTTAAGACGGTACTTATAATAGGATGATAGGAATAGTTTGTGTTAGCTATAAATTACTGAAAAATTCTTGCGGATATGGCGGAATTGGTAGACGTGCCAGGTTTAGGTCCTGGTGAGCTTGCTCGTGGGGGTTCAAGTCCCTCTATCCGCACTTAAATCATGTACTTGGATTTTAGAAAAAGGTTTATAATCACTAAATACGCTCTAATGTTTGTGTAAAAACTCGTTCTTAAGGATTGTATTTCACTGAGATTCTGGTAAAATGGCTTTATAAAAATATAAATTAAAACATTGATAAATAGGTTATAATGTCTAGCAACATACCTCAAAATGCAATCGAAGTAGATACATCAAGTAATATATATACCTATAAGAAGGTTAGTGTAGATAAACTAAAGCATGAGTATGAAATCACAGTTAGTAGCGATTATATAGAACAAAAGATGAATTCTAGATTACAAGAGATAGCGAAGAATGCAAAATTGCCTGGATTTAGATCCGGAAAGATGCCCTATGATCTTGTTGTTACAAATTATAAAAGTGAAGTTTTGGAATATGTAGTGAGTAATACGATTGACTATTGCTCAAGTGATTTGATGAAAAAAATTGAAGTCAAGTCTCACATTCATCCTAAAGTTGATATTATATCATTACCAGATCTAGATAAAAAGGATGAGAAAGGCGATTTTGTGTACAAGCTGTCTTTTGAGTCAATGCCAGAAGTGCCAACAATAGATCTTGATAAAATAAATTTGAAGAAAGTTGAGGCAAAAATCGAAGAGGGAGACATAAAAGAATTTATTGATTCTATAAAAACAAAATTTCCTAATCTTATCTCTGTTGATGATGATTCTTATCAAGCGAAAAATGGGGATAAACTGACAATTGACTTTGAAGGGCGGATTAGAAACAAACTCTTTCAAAGTGGAAGTGGCAAAAATTTTGCTGTTAATTTAGGATCTGGCGCATTTATCGATGGTTTTGAAGATCAATTAATTGGCGTGAAAAAAGGAGAAACAAAAAGCTTTAAGTTGAGGTTTCCTGAAGATTACCAGATAATTTCCCTTGCGGGACAAGAGGCTACTTTTTCTGTCCGAGTTAATGATATTCAGATTGCCGAAGATTTTGGAAGTGATGATGAAGTAGCTAGGAGGATTGGTTTTGAAGATTATTCTTCGCTAATAAATCATGCAAAAGAAGTAATTGATAATCAATGTAAAGAAATGGGAGACCTCTTAATTAAGAAGGAGCTATTTGATTGTTTGGATGCTAGTTACAGCTTTGATTTGCCTACAGACGTAGTAAAACAGGAACAGCAGAGAGTGGAAAGAGAGTTGAACTCTGAAGATGACTCTTGTAAAGAAGCTGAAAGACGAGTAAAGCTTGCAATGTTATTTATGAAGTTCAGTACAGAACATGAAATATCACTAACTCAAAATGATATTTTAAATGTTATTCTGAATCAATATGTCAATAAAGATGTACCGCTTAATAGAGTATTGAAACATTTTAGCTCAAACAGGCAATTTCAGGAGTTAGTTAGAGGGCAAGCTCTTGAGCATAAAGTTACAGATTATATAGTAGAAAAAGTTAATAAAGAAGAGCAGATTGTTTCTGTGAAAGGATTAAAGGAATTATTTGATAATATTTAGTAGGAAAAGGTATGACTCTTATACCAATTGTAATTGAGCAAACTAGTCGTGGTGAACGTGCCTATGACATATATTCGAGGTTAGTGAAGGAAAGAATAATTTTTGTAACTGGTCCTATTGAGGACAACATGGCCAGCGTAATAGTAGCACAGCTTTTATTTTTAGAATCGGAAAACCCCGATAAAGACATTTATATGTATATTAACTCGCCAGGTGGCGTTGTAACTGCTGGTTTGTCGATCTATGACACAATGCAGTATATAAAACCAGATGTTTCAACTTTGTGTATAGGTCAGGCTGCATCTATGGGCTCTCTATTGCTTGCAGCTGGCACAGAAGGTAAGCGTTACTCTCTACCTCATTCAAGAATTATGATACATCAGCCATCTGGTGGTTATCAGGGTCAGGCAACTGATATAGAAATACATGCTAATGAAATTTTGCGAATTAAGAAAAAATTAAATCAGATTTATGAAAAACATACAGGAAGTTCACTGAAACAAATTGAAAGAATGATGGAAAGAGATAAATTCATGGATCCTGAAGAAGCAAAGAAAATTGGCTTGGTTGACAGAGTAATAGCTGAGCGCAAAGACATTAAGATTGAAAGTATTAGAGTTGGACAAAAGGTGAGTTGATGGATAACAATGATGATTTACACTACTGTTCTTTTTGCAACAAAGCACAAAACGAAGTAGATAAGCTAATTACTAATTCTTCAGACGGTTTGAAAGTGTTTATTTGCAATGAGTGCATAGAGTTATCTCATAGAGCAATAAGCCAAAAGAAAAGTGGGGCATTTAATTCAGATTATATGTCTGATGTGAAGTTACTACTAAAAAAACCTGAAGATATAAAAAATTTTCTTAGTAAGCATGTTGTTGGTCAAGAACACGCACAACATGTTTTGTCTGTAGCGATGTATAACCACTGTCAGTCTATGGCACAATTTCACTCTATAAGCGATATTGAAATCGAAAAATCGAATGTAATGCTCATTGGTCCTACTGGTTCTGGTAAAACCTTGCTAGCAAAAACACTCGCTAAAGTTTCAGATGTACCGTTCGCTATGGCTGATGCAACAACTTTGACCGAAGCAGGTTATGTAGGTGATGATGTGGAAAGTGTGTTATCGCGTCTATTGCAAGCAGCAAATTATGATGTTGCAAAGGCACAACGTGGTATAGTGTTTATAGATGAAATAGATAAAATCACAAGGAAATCTGAAGGTACTTCGATAACGCGTGACGTTTCAGGTGAAGGAGTCCAGCAAGCTCTACTTAAGATTATGGAAGGCACAGTCGCTTACGTTCCGCCACAGGGAGGACGGAAACACCCGCAGCAGGAATTTGTACAAGTGGATACTAATAATATACTGTTTATTTGTGGGGGAGCTTTTGAAGGTTTAGATAAGATCATTGAAGCAAGAAAGAAAGGAACATCAGTTGGCTTTGGAGCAGATATCAGTCAATCCAAAGAGCAAAGGAAAAAAAATGCTTTACGTGATGTTCAACCCGAAGATTTAATTAAATTCGGTTTGATACCGGAGTTCGTAGGGCGTGTTCCAATAACTGCTGTTTTAGATGAGTTAGATCACGAAGATTTAGTACATGTATTGATAGAGCCAAGGAATGCACTAATAAAACAATACAAAGCATTACTTGCGTTTAGCAAAGTAAGTCTTGAATTTTCAGATGACGCAGTATCAGCTATTGCTGAAAAAGCTATGAGTTATAAAACAGGTGCAAGAATGTTACGTGCTATTTTAGAGTCACTTTTGCTTGATGTTATGTATACAGTTGGAAACGGGGGTTTTGAGGGTAGTACAATAGTAGTTACTAAGGAGATGGTAGAATCAGGAAAAGTAGTGATCAATCGTAACAACAAAGGTGACATTGTAGCAGGAGTTTAATGATTAATTTGAGCATGTATTATGAACATTGAGTATGCTATGGACTCTAATTTTGCTACATTGCCGGTATTGCCTTTAAGAGATGTAGTAATTTTTCCAAGTGTAGTGGTACCTTTATTTATAGGTAGAGAAAAATCTATTAATGCATTAGAATATGCAATTAATAATAGTAGTCACCAAAACAAGATTTTTCTTGTGGCACAGCAAGATGGCTCTATTGATAACCCAGAGCCACAAGATCTTTATGAAGTAGGTGTGCTAGCAAATATTATACAACCATTGATAAAATTGCCTGATAATGCGGTAAAAGTTGTAATCCAAGGAGTAAGCAGAGGAAGAGCTGTTGAGTATATTGACTCTCATACTTTATTACAGGCTAGAGTAGAATTGGATAATTATCATGAATACGAGGAAGATGAGGATAATGTCGATCTGGAAGCTTTAAGGCGATCTGTTATAGGTGCATTTGATAGTTGGTGTAAACTGAACAAGAAAAACCAGCCTGATATTATTGTTAATCCCGTTGAGCAGATCAAAGAAATTGATCTACTTGTAGACACGATAGTTTCATATTTGAATATAAAAGCATCGGATAAACAAAGCATACTTGAGACTTATGGTCCGGGGGAACGTTTAAGAAAAACTTTTACTTTTATTGAGAGAGAAATCAGCATTTTAAATGCACAAAACCGTTTATATAAAACAATTAAATCACAAGTTGAAAGCACTCAGAAAGCTTACTATCTCAATGAGCAATTGAAAGCTATACAGAAAGAATTAGGCGAATTTGAAAATGGAGAAGAAGGAAATATAATAAATGAATTTGAAAAAAAGATAGATGAAACAAAGCTTTCTCAGGAAGCAAGGGAGAAAGCTATAACTGAGTTGAAAAGATACAAGAAAATGAATCCCATTTCTCCTGAAGCTACAGTTATATCTAATTATCTGTATTGGTTGCTTGATCTGCCATGGGGAAAATACAAAGATGCAAAAATTAATTTAAATGCAGCTAAAAAAATCTTAGATGAAAATCATTATGGCATAGAGAAGGTAAAAGATAGAATAATAGAGTTTTTGGCAGTGTTAAAGAGAGTAAAAGAGATTAAAGGTCCTATACTTTGCTTGTTAGGCCCACCTGGTGTTGGTAAAACTTCTTTAGCTAGGTCTATGGCAAGGGCGATAGGGAGAGATTTCGTTCGCATAGCTCTTGGCGGTGTACGTGATGAATCTGAGATACGTGGCCATAGAAAAACTTATATTGGCTCAATGCCCGGCAAAGTCATTCAACACATGAAAAAAGCTAATTCGTGCAACCCACTTTTTTTACTTGATGAAATAGATAAGATGGGTTCTGATTCGCGTGGTGACCCTGCATCTGCATTGCTTGAGGTTTTGGACACTGAACACAATAAGCACTTTACGGACCATTACTTGGAAGTTGAGTTTGATCTTTCAAGTGTAATGTTTGTGGCTACAGCAAACAGCTTAAATTTACCACACCCTTTGCATGATAGGATGGAAATTATACAATTATCTGGTTATACAGAAGATGAAAAAATTAATATTGCTAAGTATCATCTAATTCCCAAATTAAAGCAAGAGCATGGTTTACGTCAGAAAGAATGGAGTATAACTAACGATGCGCTGTATGAGTTGATACGCTTATATACACGTGAAAGTGGCGTTCGCAGTATGGAAAGGGAGCTTGCAAAGCTCATGAGAAAGGCAGTGAAAGAAATATTAGAAGGTAAAAATAAGAAAATATGTGTGGGAGTTAATAATTTACAAGGTTATTTAGGAGTGCGTAAATATACCTTTGGTATTGCAGAAAATGAGAGTTTAGTAGGGGTAGTAACTGGACTAGCCTACACTGAAACAGGTGGTGATATTTTAATGATAGAGTCAGTCTTGATTCCAGGTAAGGGGGAAATAAAATATACGGGGAAACTTGGAGAGGTTATGCAAGAATCCATAAAGGCCGCGTATAGTTATATTCGATCAAATTGTCTATTCTTTGGTATAAAACCTGAAAAATTTCAAAACAATGATATACATTTGCATCTACCTGAGGGCGCTGTACCAAAGGATGGACCTTCTGCTGGTAGTGCAATATGCACGTCCATTGTTTCCCTTATGACAAACATACCAGTTAACAAGAGTGTTGCTATGACAGGTGAAGTGACACTGCGTGGTAGAGTTTTAGCTATTGGAGGCTTAAGAGAAAAGTTACTTGCAGCGCTCAGAGTATCAATCAAGACTGTGATTATACCTAGCGAAAACGAGAAGGATATGCAGGAAATCCCAGCAAATATTAAGGAAAAGATCAACGTAGTTTTTGTTAAGAACATTGATGAAGTCATAAAAATTGCTTTGATACAGCCTACTATTCCAATTGAAAGCGATAATGGAAGCAATGCACCATCTTCCTCTGTAAAAAATGAAGACGATAATTTTTCTGGCTTAGAAACACTAAAGCATTAGCATACTGAGTGTCATTTTAGTAAAAACTACTTGACAACCTTCGCCGTTACCCTTATCATAGTACTGAAGCTATTATTTAACTTCCCAATCTGTACAGGTTAAAATGACAAGAAAACTTGTATTTGGCGTACTATTGTTTAATTTTTCGCACTATGTGCACTGCATGTCTTTTTAAAACTTCGGGTTTTTACCCATACAAGCTGAAATGCGCTTATA
>Ga0209755_10007493_pt1 | contig 11812 bp, 8 predicted proteins | sample TergutCo191P1_FD_187301 | JGI IMG/M metagenome (GOLD analysis project Ga0209755, IMG submission 187301) | Cornitermes sp. P1 segment gut microbial communities from Petit-Saut dam, French Guiana - Co191P1 (SPAdes) (version 2) | ecosystem: Host-associated > Arthropoda: Insects > Digestive system >...
AGTTTCTTATGTTTATTGGACCGTGCATCATCTTACTAGTTGAATAAATTGAACCAACTTGATGTCACTTTATGAAAGTTTTTTATTGCTCAACATGTTTCGAATGTAATAACATTCGAAACATGTTGAGCAATAAAAAACTTTCTTAAAGTGACATCAAGTTGGTTCAATTTATTCAACAAGTTTACAGTTTGTACAGGGAAAGGGAAAGAGTGAAACTCTCACACTGAAAACTATGGCCCCACATTTCTAGCAATAAATGTTTGTAAACATCAGTATGTGCACACATTAACCTAGACTGAAGACATTAAACCTCAAGTTCCAATACCTCATTAATATTGAAACCAATTTTCTGAGTCACTCTCATCAGACCCAGTTGTTTCTTAGCATAAATGAACTACAAATCCATTTTCGTTTACTGTTGGTGTCATGATAAGTTGCCTTTCTGTAAATTTCATGAATCTCTAATAGAACACACCTGTGGCACTTCCACTAAAATTAAGTCTGAAGCTCCACCTCTTCCTGATTTTTGGATATATACCCACAACACACACGTGTAATTCCCACGACTAGACACTAATGAATGACAACTGTTTGACAAAAACTTTTGGACAATGACAAGCAATAAAATGAGCACACTGTAACCACTTTCTTATAATAAAAGCCAACGAGGTGTACTATTTCTCAACCTTCCTTTGGTAAAAATCTCTACATGATTCAGACAGATTTACTGCCATCATCAGGAGTCTTCATACTGTATTCACAGCAATAGATATTTGTCATACTAGTTATATTGACTGTCTGCTAGCGAGGTCCTGACCTCACTATTAGACAGTCAACATTAAGACTCCTGATGATGGACAGTAAATCTATCTGAAACACGTAGAGTTCTTTACCAAAATAAAGTTGAGAAATAGTGCATCTCATTTGCTTTCATTATAAGAATATATCGCAATGCACGGTCCTCTGAATGTCAAATTGTTAACTACCTTCAGCTCAAAAGTGAATTACACTCTGCTGCATCAACAACCCACTCTAAGATGAGTCACCCTGTCTGAAGTATACCCACCCATCCTTCCCATTAGGTACTGTTGACTTTATTCTTTCAACACACAATTGTGTATGGTATGTTTTTATTTCAACCACAGTGCCACATACAGAAAGTTGGGAATCACTGCCTTAGAGGACAAATAATATAATACTGTAAAAGCAGTCCCATTACAGGCCTGGAATGGCCCAAAGGGTTCCAGGAAGTTAAGGTTCCCAGATTACATGACAACGGCATAGGATGGTGGTAAGGTTGTCAGCCTTATGCACCAGCCACCTTTACCCCCAGGAAATGCTCCTGGTACTCATTTCTGTTAGAGGCTGAGTCATTCCCAGGGCCATAGTGCGATCGGAAGGATTATGTCAATGAAAAATTCCAATGACACCAACTGGAATCAAACCAGCGACCTTCCAATTTGTAGCACAGCACCTTAACCACTGTGCCACCACAGTCCCCTGTATAATACTGTACTCCCATTAATACAGGACAAAAATAATTTCCAAAGTCATCATCTGAACGAAAGAGAGACATCTTATAATCCTACATGAAGTATGTTCCATACAGATATTTTCCTGAAAATGTAAATCTGCGAAGTGAGGTCATTGTATATATAGGGTCAACTTATACTGATAAATATGGTATAATGGCTTACCACAAAACATATTTTATAGCTATGATAAATACCCATAACACAAGATATGTAACACAATGACAGCTTCACTGTATGTTAAAACTATCAACTGTTGTTCTTGAACCATGGAGAAGCACACTGTAAACACATGTGCAGGGAACATTCCTCTTCTGCATATGCAATTTAAGCCCTTAGCTAAGCATACCTTAAACAATATTACGGTTTTGTTGAAATCCCTAGGAGAGTGAAAGAAATTGAAAGATCCAAATGACTCCACTCTAATAAAGCAGCACAGCACAATTACATATTGAACATCACACTTTTTTGCTTGTGGGCTAACAGTGCCAACTAAGGGGGCATAAACAATAATGAAATAGACCAGATGAGGAAGCATCATGAGTACAATAAGGTACTACTGTATGAAAACCAAATTCCAAAAAGACTGTACACAGAATTAAATTTATGACATCTATAACAACACATACTTGTGAGTGAAGCGTGTTTAGATGGGGTTAATGTATCAGCAGACCGAACAAACCCAAGAAGATTGTCGGTTCTTCTGGGTGAAGTTTTGCGCAAAGGAACCAATTCTGGAGCTATCACCTGTGGACGTGGACCTGAGGCTAACCTGCAATGGTTACACAACAAGAGTATTGGTCAGTACTGGCAGACTGTAATGACATGATTTGTTCACAGGCATACTTAAAATGAAATCTAGTGAGCAAACTCTCTTGAACCACATCATGGTGTAAGGTGTAAAATTAAGCAAGTACTTACAAATTTTTCTTTTGAAGACTGCATATGAATCCTACAGCAAGTAAAATTTAATACTGAAAAAACAGTTCATTCAAAAGGGCTGCAATTGTATTTACTGACAATTAAAATAAAATAAAATGGTTAATACAAAATTTGAGGAATTTTATAATCTCAGCAGTAGGTAGCTCCATTACTACAGCTTATCTCAGTAAAAACATAACACAGCAATTCTATGCAGAAGTTCTTCATTAAAAAGCTACCAAGTGTTCAGCGGGTCAAAAAATTCCCAACCCACCAAGGAACTCAAAAATTCATTACCACATCAAAATAATTAAGCACACTACACACACGGAAAGGCAAAAAAACGTGAACAGAAGTGGTGAAAAACTTAAAGAAAACAGACCACTAGTGAGATCCAGGCAGAAAAGTGGTTACACATTATGGTACAGCTTAAAGAAATGTGGTGTGAAGGAAAGGACTGCATTCATGTGCCCCAGGACAGGGCCCAGTTGCTGTAACTTTTAATATGGTAAAGAATCTGTGAGTTTAAGGCAAGGTTGAGGACTGCCTAATGAGTAAATGAGTAGTACTTTCTCAAGTTGAACACTGCTCCATGTAGTTTGTAGTCTGTGAGGTTCTTGAAGATGATGCGAAACAAATGATGACTAATCATGTTTCATTAATTATTTTTATGCAAGTTTTTCAAATAAAGAGTTTTTTCTATCTTTCTATTTCTGTATGAAAATGAAATACACATTAAATCAACACTTGTGCATACCATTTGGCAGCTATAGCTGGAATGCCCAACTTCTGAATATATGCCAATGTATCTTGAGCCTGTTCAACATAGCATATGTCTGGTCCAGCATGTCCCTCCAACCTGTAACAAAACATTTATATTGACAACCATAACCAACACAGTTAAGGCACACACATACATCACTGTAGTCAGACATGCTGGAAATTCAATATCAAGGAATTACAATTACTTTAAAGCACTGTATTTTATTTCAACCTGTTTTAATCCAATGAAAAATATATTTGTCACACCACTCCGTTACTGTACTGTGAAGAGAACATGCTATCACTTCATCAGTAACGAATCAATGTTGCTGTTGTCACTGTCATGACTCTGGATCCTGTTAGTATATTCTGGTTCCTAAATCTGGTTTGACCACCTCTTGACTGTTTTTCTGGGACTTTCATGTTCTTGTAAATGACACTACCAAGCCTATTTATCAGCACACAATATAGCACAATGTCAGCAAACCAAACTCTTGCAGACAGTCAAAATAAATGGTATCTGACAATTACAAAAACTGAGCATACAGCTACAGAAACAAATTAACATGTTTACTTGACTGAAAGATGAGGCATTTTCCTTAAATATGTGAGGTCATCTTAAATTTGTATATGAAGTGCCGAACCAGACTGAAGATGCAGATTCCAAATAAGGACTGCATTGCCAAACTGTCACAGCATGACTAACGTTAGCTGACATTCTTCTTTGTTTGGATTCTGTCCATTGTCTAATTTTTTTAAGGGGAACAATATAGTTCTGTTAGCAGGCAAAAAAAAGCACCTAACCTCATGTACCACTTTGATCAAGCTATTTTCAATCACTGGGCATCATGAAATCACTAAACTTGTTAAGATATGCATCTGAGAACAGATCTAGTCCAAGGGTTGTAACAGGACAATGGATACTGAAAAATTAAAAATTATCTACAAGATTAAAAAATGAAACCTGAACCAATCCACAAATTAAAATCATAAAAACAGACTGATCAGACTACAGACAACACAAAAATACAGAACACACATATTTAAAATTCTTAACACCATCTGTGGAGAAAATTGTAAATCTTCTTCATGGGTTCAAGTAAGTTTATAAACCAAAAAATATAAATATATTATTTGGTCAAAATGGATCATAACGGCATGGCTATGCGTCTCATCAGGAGTCACCATGAAAAATTTTAAGTGCTGAATATCCAATGCAGTGGATGGGACTGATGATGACATGTTGTGGAATAGCAGTGAAGAAGGTGGGAAAGTCAGGAGTGAGTGTGAGGAAGATGAAGGCACTGCCTGTGAAGATGGAGAAAGTGATACTGATTGGTAAAGGTAGATAGAATCTGACATGTTTGTATATTAAGTGTATGAAACTACTAGTAAAATATATTTTCTTTTGAGCAGAGATTTTATTTTTGGAGGTTCGTCTTAGATTCGGATAAACACATTTTGCTTGGCAGACAGGTTTTATCTGGGGGGTCACCTTAGATTACAGGCATCTTGCATTCAGGTAAATACTCATACAACAATCACTACAAAAACAACAAACCTCTCCTTTTCAGGAGCATAGGTACAGTGTTTACATTTTGCCCTAACATCTAATTAGCATGTTGTTGTGCATGGATTTCCAACAATTTGTCCACATTCCACTCTGACCTGTAACTGCACTGTCTTTCTGAACAATCTATGCATCATCTAGCCATTCACATTTAGTTTCACCAAAGACAAGATGAAAGGATTGCGCCAACTTGCACAGCAGTGCTGTTCACAGTGGCCTCTTGCCTCCTATCAAACAACTCATAAACTGCATGTAATCTGCTTTTAGCACTCCTTTCCTCCTAGCTGCATCTCCTCCAAATTTCTTTCTAAACTGCTTCTGCCCTTCATGATTATCTGTACTTCCTCCCAGTTCAAGACAGGACTCTTAATTCTTCATGAAGAAAGTGCCTGGTATACATTACAAACTGCAGAATGCTGATCCCGTTTCAGAGCACCCACACAGAAAGGTGCTGGTCTGAATGACTACAATATAATGATTCTTCTACCCATAACACAGTTACCTATGTACACTGGCTAATGGAATTTCCACCTAGAGTACAAACACTGCAACACTGCCAGTGAAAGAACCTGAAGAATCACATCATACCCTTGTCTCACTGGACTTTATTAATTTCAAATCAAAAACTATGCTGTCCAAATCACAAATTTGACAGCTGTATATACTGGCCATATCATGAAGTGGGTGATTTCTTTATTTCTGTCCAGTTTGTGAAATGGCCAAGAGATGAGAGCAGGCAAATCATGGGCAGAAATTTGGCCAGTTCATGAAATTGGCACTTTCATAAATATGCAACATTCACAATGTTCAATAGTCTAACTACTACTGATCAATTGAGTTTGCTTGTAGCTTTCACCATACTTGCTATATCTATCTGTGCATGTGGCACAGGAGAGGCAAACACACATAAATAAAATATTTTAAACATACCTAACTGTGCATCCTCCAGACTCTAACAGAACCACCAACATTTCTTGTCCCTTTAACAGAAGTTGGGTATCAAAATTTAAATTAATATTCACATAACACCAGACTGGCAGGGAAGGGAGGGTGGGTGAGATATAATATGTTAATATGACTGTACACACCTCCTAACTTGTTGCATAGCATATAACAACATTTCACACTCCAAATATGTACAACTGGTACAGAAATGCAACATTGAGAAACAACACTAATAAGCTCAACAGCTGCCCTTGTGTAACTGTGGAAGGTACAAAACAGAATGCAGTGCCCCTACTGGCCAAGGGAACATTCAACAGACCAGTGGCATTATGTGCATGCATATCACATCTCACTTAAATTCCATTTTCTCAAAATATTTAAAACAAAAAATGCTATAACAAATCTGTGATACACAAAGCAGTGCTATGCTGAATCTAGGTAGAGCAGAACTGATTTATGGCACATTTTGAACTATGTGTTGTGCAGTGCTAACACAAATGCTGTACATATTACTCAACCTGATGCTTTGTTCACAAAATAACTTTTATTACTATTAACAATCTTACAAGCAGGTCTAAAGTTCCTTTCCTATGTCATTCTGTTACTATTTAAAAACCTTCATACAAGATAACATGTTGTTTGGTTACCTTGCCCACAATCAAGAGAAACCATCTGCCTTGCGGTGGGTGGTATGGTGAGGTGGTAGTTGGTGGGTGGGGCACCACTGGCTCAGCCAGTCCTCTGTTGCATGAGGCAGGAAACACTTCTCGCCATACAACCAAAGAACGTACAGGTTCAGATCGTCCCAAATGCAACAGACCCTGCTGACGACAGAATGTGTGTACATCCACAAGGTCCAATCTAGCCAAATGAGATGCCAGTAGATATCCCTGAATAATGAAAACGTAAGGCATGATTGAGGCTTTAGAATATGTAGGAATAAATGAGTGACCAAGCTTTGTCCACATTTTATTTAAATAAAGTGTACTGAATTAATAAAGCGTAGAATTCTTATGGCATGTTTTCTAGCATTTACTGGCAAGTTACTGCATATAAATTGCTGTATGTATTAAACAGTCAACACATTTCATTTTATGCAGTATAAAATAAAACAATGTGTTCTAGTAACTAGATCAGAGACAGAAGCACAGAGAAAACTGGAGATGAAAGGGTATGTATGATACAATTATACATAACAATAAAACAGAAGGCAACAATACCTTATGGTAAATACACGTGCCGATGATAGTATACAATCTCTGACAACTGGTGTTATCTTCACTCTGAAACAAGAAACAATGTGAATAACTATTTCTATAGTAAAACCAACTAGATGCACCAATGTATCAAATTTATTTTATTTTGGAATGACACTCTACATGTTTCGGGCAGTCTTTCCATCCATCATTAGGAGTTCAAGACTGTACCTACAGCGACAGGCATTTTTTAAACAGATACTGCTGTCTGCTTGCTAGGAGGTACCCACTAGCAAGCAAATTTGTGAATAACTACCAATCATAATGCTAGACATTCCTGGAGATGAAGAGAATGCAGGCTGTTACAGAACCCAGAGGTTTATTGTTGTGTGCATGTGGCTGTAAGATGAGGTTTCTTTGTCCCCATACTGATTCCAAAGTATCAGCTCACCTCACATTTATGGCTGAAGCAATTGTGCAAGCAACTAATACAATTTAATAATTGCTGGGAAGAAAGACATCTTGCAACTGTGGCATATTTCAAAATTTCTGCATTCAATATATGGCAATGATAAGAAAATATTCCCAAAGCTACAAGTGTCAAATTTAAGTTGCCATTACTGCCACACTTGAACATATTTATCCACTCTTCCTGGACCCTGAAGATGGAGAGAGCAAGCTCTTCCAAAATTCCAGTAACTTTTAACAGTCAACAGTGTGTCACATCCCAAAACTTAAATCTTCATATTGTAACTACTTCAACAATATCAGAACCAAACTGTGATTAATATAACAGAGAAAAAGAAAATACTTAAAATTAGATACTATATTCAGGACTGGAAATTTTGAAAAGAGTTGAAAGAATTAAGAAGTTCTCTGGATTAATCAATTTTGGATTGATGATACACACGTTTCCTTACCATATCACCAAAATCATTTGCTTCCAGTTCATTCAATACTTCATCAAGCTGCATCTGTAATGAAAATAAAACAAATCAAAACATACCTTGTCACAACCCTACAAGTTTTAAGGCAACAAAACAGAATCATGCCTCTATCATACCATAACACAGCAATGCAAAAAGATGTAACCACTTCAGTGACATGGAAATACCTATCACATACAACATGTAGTAAAAAAGAAAATCTGGAGGAACAAGGAAAACTGTATTGAGAATGCACATAAATAGCAGGTTCTTGTGAATATGGTAATGAATGATCAGTTTCCATAAAAGCCACGAACTTTCTTCTGTGACTGTCACTCTACTCTCAAGGACTGCGCTCCATGACATTTGGTAATCAGGATGTATATTTTATGGTAATGCAGTTGGACTTGATTAAGATTTAAAAAAGTAAGTTGAACAGGAATTACACATTTATAAATCCATACATAGCACATTAGAAATTAGAAACCATAGTATTTAGTGAATGTACCCTGCAGATAATTATCATGGTAAGGATTCCTTCTCCTTCTTCTTCTTGTTTAGCACTATAGCCCTTTAAGTTTGGCCTTGGCTTCACTAAAGACATGCCCATTCTATTCTGTCCAAAGCTCTTGTTCTCCACCTTTTTACAACCATATTCCATAAGAACCATTTGACATAATCCTCCCACCTTAATCTAGAGCTTTCCTTTTTTTCTACCTCCTTTCACTATCCATTCCTACAATATGGACAAGTCATTTCAATCTACGTGCTACAGATTACAGCTACAGTATGCTAAATCTGTACCACAATGTTTGAAATTCATGACATGTAAACAACATTACAAACAGAATTTGTAAGTACATTTACTATTTACTCCACAACAAATTTCACATGGTCATCTCAACCTGATTGGTGTTCAACACAAAAGAATAATGTTAAATGTGTATTTTGTATACTTGCCATGTTCCTGCTTGACATTTTACAACAAAGAATTTATAACAAAGTGTAATTCCAGCTGAAGATCTATTATCACACACACTTTCTGGGTACTACAATAATTTCAGTAAAACAGTTTCTGGGTCACAAGTTCACATACTCATCACACTGACATTACCAACTCCATGAAGTTAAAAAGCTGAGGTGGCTTCTATTGTCTATACACACACAAAAATGTAATTAAAATCTGCCCAAATGGTCAAAAATTATTAATGGGGACAAACACATAGTCATAACAGCATTGTGTCTTCACTAAGAAAAAAAAGAAGTTAAAAGTGCAGGATTTGAGGTTCTCATGGTGGTGATGCTGAAGATTCATTTTTTTTGGCTGTGGTGCAGTGTCATTAGGTTTGTAGCCAACAACACAGCATCACATCACATAAGACTTGGAGGCTTCAAGTTAAAAGCAAATCAGACCATTTTTTTGAAAATCTGAGACCAATTTTTTATACAAAATTTCCTATGATATTAACTAGATATCTGTTTTACAAACATTTCCTAATTTACAGCAAAATGTATTAAAGTGTAACCATGAAAAAGAAAAAGCTAAACTAATTTCTCCCCATTCACACGTGAGATAATTAAAACCACAACCTGGAATGTCCAGAAATTCTGAAAAGTGATTGTTATGAAACATACACATATAAGGCAAGTAAAAATAAAGTGGTGCCACCTGAAGCCACCCACTTTAAATAAAATGTGGCTCCTCACCTGTGCTTCATGTGGCAAGGGAATCCAGTGGGCAGCAGGGAGGAGATCTTCAAACTGGGCTGGAGCTGGAAGAGCTGCCTTGGTAGAAATATCTTGTAAATACACACACTGCTGGGCACTGGGCCATAAGCCACTACTGAGCAACCGAGCAAAAAACAGCGAGAAGAAATGATCCAGTGCAGGACGATGGTCTTGGTTTGTAAAAGCCCTTGACAGAAATGGCAGAATCAATTATGATCTATAATGACAACAGCAAACAGAAATTTTATCTGCTGCTGGTTTAAAAATCTACTGTAATAACTAACTCCAAAATAAAGGGACTGCCTGGATAGTTATTCAGTTGCTTATGTTGCCATCAAACATAAAGGTTCGCCACAGATGTTACATGTGCCCATTATGTCAATTTATACTGCAGCAGATCAATCCAGTCCACGCTGTTAACACCAATTTCAGTAAGAGTCATTTTTAATACTCACACATATGTCTTAGTCTCAACTGATCACTTTTCAGGAAGCTTTCAAGCCAAAATCTTGTAAGTATTTCTTATTTCTGCCATGTCATCTGTTTTACTTAATCATGCCGATGAAAAACCAAGCATAAATGTACTTTTGTTTAGTTCAAAATCACACTGTATAGCATTGTGATTAATGGTAAAACTACTTGCAGTAAGATAGAATTGTCAAGAGAAAGAACAATGATACAAGAAAACAGTGTACGTCAAACACCATACACCAGCTAATCACAATGTTATACTCTGGTACATGGAATATTTTTTTATTTAATGCCAAGGATGATCATGTTTTAAATCAATAAACTGCCACCTAGTGCACTTACAGGTTACTGTGTTAGCTGGCCATATAATAACAATATTTAATATAATTATAATGGAAATAAATAATTGAGCAAGCCAAAACTCATAAAGAGTTGTAGAGCTGAAGATGAAGAATGTAATTATAATGAGTTCAGCCCATCCTTTTCTTGGGGCCATATTCCAAGCTGGCTATATGATAGCAACATCTAGCACAAATTTTGCAAGACAGGTAATAAAATAAGGGCAAATTTGAATTTAAATGTACTCAACAACATGCACTTTTGCAGATATATCCAGATATCATGCATAAAGGTACAAAAATTTACGGTACCAACTGTTGCTAATACTTACTGCGACAGGGTCTGATAGCTGAACTGTAAACTGCGCACCAAATCAGCTGTTACTTGCACAGCCTCATGCAAGACACACCTACAAGAAAGTTTGAAACAGTAAAGTTACACACCACTCATCTTTTCCTGAGTCCAGCCAAGCACTGGATCAGAGGCAAAAACACACATGAGGCTTGATCATGTGACAATGTGGTGACTGGATAGACCTGTCACACGCCTTGAAACCGAGGTCAGTGAGGAGCAATGGTGGACTGACTGGCACCGCAGAACTACACAGATATGATCCTGATGAAATGTCATTATGACAGACAGTCCCAGAGTGTGACGAGATGTGAAGAGCTCAGTTGTGGCTTCGTCTCATTAACAGAGTGACAAATACAGCAACAAACAGCACATGAAACACTCATTTATCTGTAGTAATGCTGGGGAGAGGAAGTGTGGATAATTTACTGCAAATTATTAAAAGTTCATAAACTTTGTTTATAAAGGTGCTTTAGAGATCAATTAAAGGTACCTTAAAAGTACAGCAACCGAACTACACAATACTTCTCAATTCTGATACTCCCTTTTACAAAATGTGTCACCAATTGCTTCTTAAATCACTTAATGGGCAATGTTCCAACTGCAGAGTTACAATGCATGGGGTGAATGGAGGGATAATGATTACTGAGAATGTACGGATGTGGTAAGTGGTGGTCATGGCAGAGTTCAAGTAACAATACCAGCAATAACTGGAAAGACAAGAAAACCATAAAAGATTTTGTGAGGACAGACGGTATTAAAATGCTGGGACACACATACAGCATGGTGATATCTACATACTATCTCATTTAGCTTTAGGAATGACAGTAGACTAAGCATTACTTACTCCATGAAGCCGAATCTTTCTTGAGAAGCTAACTGGTTTTCAGCTAGTCAAGAAATTCCCCGCATTTTATAGAACCCAAAGGTTCATCACCGCATTCACCAGTGAGACTAAGCATTACCTTGTCTTTTCTACAATTTATTCCAGAATTAGATATAGGACAACAGCCACAAGAGACACTATAAAGCATGCAGGATATAATGGAACATCCACACTCAGCGGAA
>Ga0209755_10007495_pt1 | contig 11810 bp, 9 predicted proteins | sample TergutCo191P1_FD_187301 | JGI IMG/M metagenome (GOLD analysis project Ga0209755, IMG submission 187301) | Cornitermes sp. P1 segment gut microbial communities from Petit-Saut dam, French Guiana - Co191P1 (SPAdes) (version 2) | ecosystem: Host-associated > Arthropoda: Insects > Digestive system >...
CTTGAGTCAACGCTTGCGCACACGCTCAATATGCGTGGCGTAAAAACGCTTGTGGTTGAAATGGGCGTTGGAATGCGCATCACGGAAAGCTACTGCGTTCAGCTTGTTGACGGCATACTCAACCTCTTGCATGAACTCGGTATGTGGAGCGGAATTGTTCGGGAAGTTAGAAAGCCAATAGTTTCAAAAGATCGTGGAGTTGATTTTTTGAACTCAGATGCTGCCGGAATATTTATTCCCTGCATTGCTCACGGTAGCTATGTAAATACAGGTGAGCTAATAGGCAAAGTACTGAATCCGATAACAGGCAATACGGTGGAACAGGCGATATCCCCCTGCAATGGACTGCTATTTACGCTCAGAGAATATCCTGTGGTGTTCGGCGGCTCATTGCTTGCTAGAATTCTTGGAGACAGAAATGGTTAAAAACATAATATACTCAATTAAATCACCATATCGTCAAAGCATGGATATTATAGGCTATACATTTGGCTCCGGCGAACCATCGTGCTGCATAGTCGGTGCGCTCCGTGGCAACGAAATTCAGCAAATGGCAATTTGCGCACAATTGGTGGACACCTTAAAGAACTTGGAAGAAAAGGGAAGCATTGCCAAAAACAAAAGCATAATGGTTATTCCCTGCGCAAATTATTATTCCATGAACATAGGCAAGCGTTTTTGGACTATGGACAACACCGATATAAACCGCATGTTCCCCGGTTACGACTCGGGCGAAACAACCCAGCGCATAGCAGACGGCTTGTTCAAGTCCATAAAAGACTATAAATTCGGCATACAGATGGCGAGTTTTTACCAGAAAGGAGACTTTTTCCCTCATGTCAAAGTGATGGATACAACCAACGGAAAGCAGGAATCCTACGCATCACTCTCAGATTTCGGTTTACCTTACGGCCTCATAAGAGCGCCTAAACCCTACGACACTGTAACGCTCAACTACAATTGGCAGTTATGGCACTGCCAAGCCTTTTCTCTGTTTGCGGCATACACCGATCACATAGGGAGGCAATCTACCCAAACCGCTGTGAATGCAGCACTTCGTTTTCTCATAGCCAAAGGAATTCTTGAATGCGACATCCATCCGGGTTCGCATACTCGCATATTGGGCGAAGAAAAAATATGCCGAGTGAGTACCAGCAAGGCCGGCATTCTTAAAAAATATGTTTCGGTAGGAGATGAGGTGAAAGAAGGCAGTTTGCTCTGTGAAATAATTCATCCGCTGGAAGGCAATGTGATTGACCAGATTGTTTCGCAAATAGACGGAACGGTATTTTTTTCATACAACGAACAATTGGTTATGGAACGCACTAATATTTTCAATATTATACCTTTTATACCTTTTCTGTAAATTATGAGATTATAGAAAAATCCCCTCCTCAACGGCATTTATTTGAATAAAACTTCACCAGATTCTATGTTATAATAAGCACCAATTACTTTTGCTCCCACATGCTCAACTATTTTATTTTCTTTGATATGTTTAACAACGCTATTTACGTTCGCATGAATAGCCTCATCAACATTTTCAATGCCTTTTATAGCGGGGCAGATTGCGTTTATAATAGTCTGTAAATTCTCCGGATATTCACCGCCGCTAACAGCTCCTGTAACGGCTCCGCAATGGCTATGCCCCACCACTACCACTAATGGTGCTTTCAAGTGTTCAACTGCGTATTCAATGGAACCAAGCACTGTTGAATCAGCAATATTTCCAGCATTTCGAATTACAAAAATATCCCCCAATTTCAGGTCAAAGTAAATTTCCGGAGGAACACGGGAATCTGAGCAAGTTATAATAACAGCAAATGGATTTTGCCCGCCTTTTAATATTTCTCTGTCCTTAGCATTGGTGTTTCGCACAGCCCCTTGATTTTCAATAAATCTTTTGTTTCCATCTTTTAGATATTGCAAAGCTACTTGCCAATCACTGACTACTTCGCTGGGGCTATGCATCTTGGCTTGTGCTTCACCACTGACTGCTTCACTGGGGATCTGCACATTGGTTTGTGTTTCAACACCAGGCTTGGCACAGCCAACTGCGAAAAATGACAGAAGAGCACAAGCAACCGCAGTTGCAATAAAGGATTTTAGGTATCTTTTTGCGTTACCTGTTACGCATTCTTTTGAGGACAAAAACATAATATATCTCCTTTTTATGTTGAGGTAATATAGTAAACGCTGAAAAATCCATGTCTCTTTTCCCGTGTCTCATATTTTTTAACCCTCTACCCGAAGATCATAGCAAGACACATTTCTACATTATCACCCATGTTAAAAATACTCCCTCTCTTGCTAACGCTCATCCTCATGTCCTGTGGCCAAAAAGAACAAGGCAAACAGACCCCCCAAAACCTGCTCGCTACCGAGCTCACCGGGCAAACTATAGTCCTGGCAGATTTTATCTCGGCAAAACCAGCTGCTATGCTAAGCTCACGAAGCTCAATAGAGCTTGAATTCAACCGAAATGTGGTTGTGAACGGTGCCGTAAATGAAATTCTGGACGTAAACCCTATTGAATTTGAGCCTGCCGTAAAAGGTAAGGCCAAATGGCTCACTACATCACTCATGCAATTCACTCCAGAAGAACCTCTGCAAAGCGGGCTGGAATACAAAGCTGTATTCTATGGAAAAAAAGCCTTTGGAACTAACGCTGATGTGGATGATTACAATTTTGAATTTAAAGTTATTCCAAACGAGATCCTGGAAATAACCGGAGACTTTGAACCTGTATCCGGGAAAGTGAATACCGCCAGGCTTGTTTTGGAAATGAGATTCGCAGACAAACCGGATAGCGCAAAACTGGCAAAAGACTTAACCCTCAATTTTAACTCCAGAAACATACCTTATAAAATGGTTTTTGGCGGAAATGGAAAAAATGTAATAGTAAGCAGCGAAGACCTGCTCCGCACAGACAAAAATCAAAACGCAGAAGTAATTTTGCCTAAAAACTGGAACTCAAGCGATAAACCGTTTATAGAAACATTTTTGCTGCCGGCAAAAGGAGTGTTTGCAGCAATAAGCACAAAAGATACGGAAATAGTTTTTTCTGACCCAATTGCAACAGATATGGATGTTTCCGGATTTGTGAGAGTATCTCCCTCTGTAAAGTACAGCCTTTCCATAAAAAACAGAACATTGAAACTCAATGGCGATTTTGAGTATGGCGAAGAATATACCATAAGAATTGAAAAAGGATTTCCAAGTGCTTACGGAACAAAAACCCTGAATGTAATTACACAGCAATTTTCGCTTGGCGATGAAAATCCTCAACTAACCTGGATTGGAAGCGGATTATTTTTGCCGTTGGAAAATAAAGGACGCCTGCAATTAAAAAGCATTAATTTGGACGGAGCAACACTTGAAATACAGGAAATTCAACCTCAGAATTTAATTTTCTTTTTGCAAAACAACGAACTACGCTCTTCCAACAAATATGTATCTGACATTGAACGAACAGCAAAAGAAGTTTACTCAAAAGAAATCAAATTTGAAAACCCAAAAAGAAACATATGGCTCAAAACAGAAATTGATCTTTCCGATTATATTACAAAAAAAGCCGGAGCTGCATATGTTGTAAAGCTGAACTTCAACTCAAAAAACCTCATTACTCCCTGTGATGAAAACGGCGGCTATGACTACGATCATCCGTGCAACTCTTATTACTATTGGTATCGGCCACATTCAGATAAAATCCTGATAGCCTCTTCCATTGCATTAACGGCAAAAAAAGAAAGCAACGGTATTCATGTTTGGGCTACCGATGTTGAAAGCGCAAAACCGGTTTCGGGTTTGATTTTGGAACTGTTCGGAAAAGTAAACGATATTTTGTCTATACAAAAAACCGATGCAAACGGATATGTATTTTTTCCCGCAGAAGGTGGGCAGGTTATAAAAGGGCAAGGAAACAGAGGGCTTGCGCTGTTAAAGCTAACGCAGGAAAACTGGGAAATCAGCCGCTTTGATATTGGCGGTGTACGTGAAAATAACAATGCAAGGTTATTCAGCTATACGGAACGCGGAGTTTACAGGCCAGGCGATACAATTCATTTTTCCGGCATTGCAAGAACTTTGCCTAATATGCAAATGTCTGTTTCTGTAAAAAATCCTTTGGGGGCAGATGTCTTTGATGGCTCTGCCAAAACCTCTGCTACCGGAATGTTCTCTTTGGGCATTCCAACCGACTTGAATGCGCCAACCGGTGAATGGACTGCAACAATAAAAAGTGGTGGAAACGAATGGAGACATTATTTGAAAGTGGAAACCATTAAACCCAACCGTTTGAAAAATTTGTTCAATTTGCCGGAAAAACTTAGCGGTATGTACATAAGATTAACAGAAACATTTAACAGCAAATATCTGTTCGGAACACCTGCTGCCGGATTAAGAGCAGAAATAAACTATTCGCTTCAAAACAAACCCTTAAAATTCCCGCGTTTTCCGGATTTCACATTCAAAAACCAAATGATGAGTTCTGAAGCCGATTCGGAAGAAAGCTTGTTCAGCGGAAGTTTGAACAGCGCAGGCGAGGCGAGAATCACCAAGGCAATAGATTTGAGTTACAGAAATATCCCTGAAGCAGCAAATTTAAGAATCCGTGCAACCGTTTATGAAACCGGCGGTGGCTTTACGGAGAGTTGGCATTCCAGCGTTGTTTATCCGTATCCTGTTTTTGTAGGAGTGAAAAACAGGGATTTGTGGGACGGCATACGCACTGGTGATACCCTGCGGATTCCTTTTATTGTGCTTGACGAAAACGGAAAAACTGTCTCCGGCAGAAATCTGGCTGTGAGAATTTATCAAAACCGCAGATTTTCATGGTGGGAAGGCGGCTCTTCTGATCGTTGGGATTTTAGAAGCCAGCAACAGACCTATCTTGTTCACGAAGAAACAGTTAAAAGCGGAACCAACGTAAGAGAATTGAAATGGTCTCCTGATAGCTATGGAATGCTTGCCGTTGAAATAGAAGATATTGACGGTGGACACAGCGTATCGCAGTTTATTTACGCATCGTATTGGGGTGGTGCGGAAAATATGAAAAATATTCCCGAGGCGAGTCATTTGAATTTGATCAGCAAACGATCCTCTTACAATTTGGGTGATTCTATTTTGATCTCTTTTGATGCACCTACAAACGGCAACGCCCTTGTTACTTTGGAGCATTCAAATAAAATTGTGGAAACAAAATTTGTGCAGGCACAAGCCGGTAAAAACGAAGTCTCTTTTGTGGCTACAAAGAGTATGCTGCCGAATGTTTATGCGGTTGTGAGCTTGTTTTTGCCGCTGAAAAAAGTTGAAGGTGAAAAGCCCATGCGTTATTACGGAATTTTGCCGATCAATGTCCACGATGAAAACACAAAATTGAATTTGGCCATGAAAGCACCGAAAGAGATTAAGCCGGGCGAGGATTTTTCCATAGAAGTTACAAACAATTCAAATGAAAATGCCTCTTTCACTCTTGCTATTGTTGATGAAGGTTTGCTTGATTTGACAAATTTTAAAACTCCCGATCCCTGGAAATTTTACTTTCAGAAAATAGCTTTGGGAATAACAAGTTCCGATAATTATGATGAAATAATAGGAGCTTTAATGCAGGATATGGATTCTTTTTTATCCATAGGCGGTGATGAAGATATGGCGACTATGGCCGGGCAGCAGAAGGTGCAAAGATTCAAAGCGGTTTCGCTGGTCAGCGGTGTTCGGGAGGTGAATGCCGGCAAAACAGAAAAGATTAAATTCACAATGCCGCAATATGTCGGTTCCGTTAGAGCGCAGTTGATTGGAGCTTCTCAAAATGCGTTTTCCAAAAACGAGGTAGACATTCCGGTTAGGCAACCGCTTATGATTTTGCCTACAGCTCCCAGAGCGGCAAAGCCCGGAGATAAATTCAAAGTTCCAGTTTCCGTATTTGCCATGACTAATGATGTGAAGAATGTGAATGTGAGCATACAGGTTTCATCCGAACTCAAAATTACCGGCAAAAACAGTTTCTCCGTTTCGTTCGACAATATCGGTGAACTTGACGGCAGTTTTGATATTGAAACATTGCCGAATATAGGTTCTGCAAAAATAATTGTCCGGGCAGATGCCGGCAAACACAAAGCCGCAGACACAATAGATTTACCGGTTATGAGTTCATCTGCTATTTACACAAATCTTTCGCATAAGCAAATTGTTTCGGGAGAAACATGGGAAACAAGAATAAACGCTTTTGGAATTGACAATACGCACAAGGCAACTCTTGTACTCAGCACAATGCCGAGTTTGAGCGCGTCCGAGCGTTTGGATTTTCTTATAAACTATCCTTATGGTTGTTTGGAGCAAACAACTTCAAGCATATTCCCGCAATTGTACATAGATAAATTCAGAGATTTGAATTCAAAGGCAAAGCAAGACATTACGAACAATGTAAACGACGGAATCAAGCGGCTTGCGTTATTCTCCATGGGCAATGGCTTTTCTTACTGGCCGGACCAAAAAGACAGAGGCGCGGATTCCTGGTCTACGAGTTATGTTGGGCATTTTATGCTGGAAGCGAAAAACGCAGGTTATTCCATTCCGCAAAATCTTGTGAATTCCTGGAAAACCTGGGAAGTTGAGCAGGCTAAAAGAATACATTCTGCCGATGGCTTCCGCAATCAGGCGTACAGGCTATTTTTGCTTGCAATGGCCGGTGAGGAGCAAATGGGGGCGATGAATTTGATGAAGGAAAATAATCTGGAAAAATTGGATTGGCTTTCCAAGCATTTATTGGCCGGAGCTTATCATGTTGCGGGAAAAGAGACCATTGCAAAACAGGTTTTGGATTTTAACGGCCCTGTTTTGAGCGATTACAGAGAGAGTTCAGGGACTTATGGGTCAAGTTTGAGAGATCAGGCTCTTGCCGCTTTGGTTTTGGCAAAGATGAGCAGGTTTAAAGAGTCTCTTGATATTTACCAGATGTTGGCCAAAGAGTGGAATTCCAGAAGCTGGTGGAGCACTCAGGAGAGCGCATTTGCTTTGCTGGCATTTTCTGCGCTTAAGGAGAAATTTGGCGGCGGCGATGTTGAGGCTAAATACAATGGAAAAAAAGTTGTGATTAAGGCTAACAATCCTGTGAATATAGATTTGACATCTTTAGGCTCTGCGAACATTTCTGTTGAAGCGTTGAACGGAACGGTTTTTGCCGAACTTCAGACAAGAGGTTTGCCTTTGGAAGATAATGTAAAAACGGAAAATAAGGGCATTGTTGTGGAGAGGCTTATATTCAGCACAACCGGTGAAAGAATGCATTCTTCGCAGATAAAGCAGGGTGAGCCGTTTTGGCTTCTTTTGGGAGTGAAGTCTATTACGCCTAATCGTCTTGAGAATTTGGCACTTTCCAGCATTTTGCCATCCAGTTTTGAAATTTCCAATGAGAGACTAAACGAATACAGCCGCCCGGGTTGGATGAGCAATTATCGCATTTCCACTCCGGATTACATGGACATAAGGGACGATCGCGTGAACTGGTTCTTTGGGCTTACTTCAAACGAAACCAAGTTTTTCGCAGTGCAGGTTCATCCGAGTTTTGCCGGAGAATTCCGCTGGCCAGGTTTAGTGGTTGAAGCGATGTACAACCCGGATTATTATGCCAGAATTGTCGGTGAGAGGGTAAATGTGAGGTAAGCATTTTTCAACGCTTTCTCAATCTCCCACTTGCTTTTATCATACAAGCCGGCAAAGTTGCTGATAGCTCGCACCTGCACGGCTTGAACTCCGTATTCTTTGCAAACGGCAAAAAACGCTGCGCCTTCCATTGTCTCTATCTGAAAATCTTGCCCTCTCGCTGCTCCAACTTCTTCTGTTTTTGTGCAACTTAAAACCGTTGCGCCTTTTACCCGCTTTAATCCCAGGCTATCGGTTGCAAAAAATGTATGCGGCTCCCATGGCAAAAATTCCGGCATGCAATCACTTTCCACCTCCACCACATCGCCAATATTCAACCCACTGGAACGATATGCTCCGGCAATACCTATTTGAATAGCACGTTTATATGATTTCTTTTGAAATATTTTGGGCAAGTTAATCGCAGTTGATAAAATACCTACACCGGTTACAATACCTTCGGGAAAAACTGCATCTCTTTCCATTTCTGTGGCAAAAATTAAAATGTCTGAACCTTGATTCGCTTGATTAAAGGATTTACTTGATTGCATTAAAATTGTTCCAAAAAACGCTGGTCATTTGAGGTTAGCAATGAAATTTCAGGAATGTGGTGACGGAGCATGGCTATGCGGTCAAGGCCAAAACCAAAAGCGAAGCCTGTGTATTTTTCCGAGTCTATTCCCACATTTTCAAATACTGCCGGATCAACCGAACCGCAGCCGCCTATTTCCATCCAGCCTGTGCCTTTGCATCTGCGACAGCCTTTGCCGGAGCAGAAAACGCAGCTAACATCTATTTCTGCGCTGGGTTCTGTGAAAGGGAAAAAACTTGGACGAAAACGGGTTTTAACATTTTCGCCAAAAAGCTTTTGAGCAAAAATTGCAAGAGTTCCTTTTAATTGAGCAAATGTCACATTTTCATCCACTACCAAACCTTCGCATTGCTGGAACATCGGGGCATGAGTGGCATCGGCATCAACTCTGAATACATGGCCCAGAGCAATCATTCTTATTGGAGGTTTATTGTTTTCCATGTAATGGATTTGTGTGCCGCTTGTGTGCGTACGGAGCATTGCGTTTTGCGAGAGATAAAAGGTATCTTGCATATCACGGCTTGGGTGATCTTTGGGCGTGTTGAGAGCTTCAAAGTTATACCAGTCGGTTTCAATGTCGCGGCCCAAATCCACATGAAAGCCCATGTTTGCAAAAAAGTCTATTATCTCTTCGCGAATATCGTATAGCGGGTGCGTGCTGCCGTGCTTGTAGCCTTCTCCGGGCAGGGAAATATCAAGTTTGCCCACAGCTAGTTTTCTATCTAAAGCCAAAAGCGCGGCTTTTTCTTTTGCCTGCTCCAAAGCTTCCGAGACTTCTGCTTTTAATTCGTTAACCTGTTTTCCGAATAACGGCCTTTCTTCGGGGCTAAGAGAGCCCGTTCCTTTTAGCAAATCTGTGACCAGGCCTTTTTTGCCCAAGTATTTTAAGCGCAAATTTTCAACGGAAGCTTCATCGTTTAAGTCGGCCTGTGAAAGCTCGCTCTGGAATTGTTCTCTAAGCTGCGAAATCATTGTTGGAATTTAGAAATTTTCTTTGCGTCATCTTTTGCAATCAAATCTTGTCGCTTGTCGTGCTGTTTTTTGCCTCGGCATATTGCTATTTCAAGTTTAGCTTTGCGTTTTTTGAAATACAGTTTCAGCGGAATTAGCGTAAGTCCTTTTATTTCAACGGCTTTCTTCATTTTTTCTATTTCGTGCTTGTGCGTAAGCAGCTTCCTTCGCCTGGCAGGTATGTGATTGAACTGGTTCGCCTGCGAATATTCATTTACATGCGCACCCACCAGCCAAAGCTCTCCGTTTTCCGAAATATCAACCCAAGATTCGCTCAGGCTTATATGCCCGGCTCTAATAGATTTGACCTCAGAGCCAACTAAAACCATTCCTGCCTCAAAACTTTCCAAAACCTCATATTGATGAGAGGCCTTGCGATTGTGGATGGCTGAAAATTTTTGATTGTTTTGCATAACCGAATATAAATGTAGAAAACATTTTCTATATTAGTTGTTGAGGTATATAGTTATGTCTGCAATTCATTTGACGGAAGATTCTTTCAAGAAGCTAATCCAATCCAACCAGCTTGTTCTGGTAGATTTTTGGGCGCCATGGTGCGGACCTTGCATGGCCCTAAGCCCGATTATGGATAAGTTAAGCGACTTGTATAAAGACAAAGCTGTTGTGGCTAAGGTGAACATAGATGAGATCCCGCAATTAGCTGTGGAACTCGATGTTAGCTCAATCCCTACGGTGAAGTTCTTTAAGAACGGAAAGGAAATTGAAAGCCTGAGTGCTGCTTACCCGCAAAGCAAGTACCAGCAGATAATGGAGGCTAACATATAATGTCTGATAAATTAGAAGAACTTTTTCGTTTACAAGAAACTTTAAATAATTTTGTTTTTGAAAAGCAGGACTTGCGAGACAAACACGGTAAAGTCCTGACAATGGCGGCTCTCAGAGAGCAAGTTCAAAACGGCGAACCTTTGGGTTCAAACACCGAGGTCAATCAATGGCTTCGTAAATATCTTGAGGCTTTAAACGACGAAAGTCGGGAGCTTGGCGAGGAATTACTTTGGAAATGGTGGAGCAAAGACAAGCTCGACATGCAGAATATAAGAATAGAAATTGTGGATCAACTGCATTTTTGGCTATCGCTCGCTATGACTGCCGGCATGGATGCAGAAAAAGTATTTGATATTTATATGCAAAAAAACAAAGTAAATATAGAACGGCAAAACGCCGGCTATAGCAAGGGCAATAAGAATGAGGCTGACAACAGGGGCATTAATTAGGTTAATTGGTTTAACCGCTTTACTTCTTTTTTCCTGCAAGTCTGAGAAACAGGCTCAGTCCGGGGGAGGGGGGAGGGGGGCACAGACCGTTAAAGTTGAAGCTATTATTGTTGCTCCAGAGGAATTGAGGAGTTCTGTCAGGGGCGTTGGAATTTTGCAACCGGCAAAGGAAGTTAATATTCAGGCGGAAATGGCTGGAAAAATTCAGGCGGTTTATTTTAAAGACGGGCAAAATGTTAGAGCCGGGGAATCTCTTATAAAAATTGAAGATGCTAATTTAAGAGCGATAATGTCCAGGACTTCTTCAAAGTTGTCACTTGCCAGAAGCACTGCGAACAGAAAAAAACAGCAGTTTGATGCCGGCGCAATATCTTCGCAGGAATGGGAAGCTGTTTGGGCGGATTTTAAAGTGGCAGAGGCAGATTCTGTGGAGGCTGCTGCAAATTTGCGTAAAACTTTGATTCAGGCACCTTTTGAGGGGAAACTTGGCATAAGCAAAGTGACAATAGGAAAGCACATTGCTGTTAGCGATTATATTGTGAAAATTGTTCAAAAATATCCGTTGAAAGTGGATTTTTCCGTTGCAGACAAGTATGCTTCTGTTTTGAGAGTTGGCATGGATGTGGAATTTATTCGCAATGCGATTAGCTATAAAGCGGAGATTGAAGCTTTGGAAAGTGCTTTGGATGGTTCGACAAGAACTTTGCTTGCGAGGGCGGCCATAAAGGGCCAGCCTGAGGAACTTGTACCTGGCGCACCGCTTGAGTTTGCATTGAATTTGCCGTCTAAAGAGACTTTAACAGTTCCGCCGGAAGCTATTGGTAGCGATGCGTTGGGCAGCAACGTATATTTGTACAAGGACGGCAAGGCCAAGCTTACTCGTATTGAGCTGGGAACCAGGCTTGTGGACAGAGTGGAAGTTTTGGCTGGGATAAGCATTGGCGATACGGTGCTATGCGTGGGTGCGTCTCCGGTGCGAAATGGCGGAAGCGTTGAGATTAGCAGGATGAGGTGAGAGTGCTAATCTTTAATTCTTGCACTCTATACTGAGCAATATTTTCTATTTTTTGCTTAATATGGAGTGTATTGCCTTTACCTTCTCTTTTTGCAATTGAAGAATTGATTTTGTTGGCGTTGGTAATTTTTCAGGCATTGTAGTTTTAACAGCAAAGTACATCTGCCCATACGCTATCGCTTCTTTACTAGGGTCGCCGTTCATTACAATAAGGTAGCACGCAAAACGGGTTAGGCGGTAATCAAGTATCTCTTTATGGGTTTTGCCGGCGTTGGCAAAACCCATATTCATTACTTCGCCAACTTTCCATTTTGAT
>Ga0209755_10007496_pt1 | contig 11809 bp, 10 predicted proteins | sample TergutCo191P1_FD_187301 | JGI IMG/M metagenome (GOLD analysis project Ga0209755, IMG submission 187301) | Cornitermes sp. P1 segment gut microbial communities from Petit-Saut dam, French Guiana - Co191P1 (SPAdes) (version 2) | ecosystem: Host-associated > Arthropoda: Insects > Digestive system...
ATATTATAGCGCTTTACGTGGCTTTACGCAATAATAAATCGCAAAATTTGACAAAAAAATAAGGCTCAATGCCTTGTGTTTGTTGATGTTTTAAAAATATAAGGTGTCAACAAGTGTCAAACTCCCGGATGCATGGGCGAAGTGCAGATATATTGTCTGCGGATGCTCATTATGTCATTGAGCCGGTCCATGACGCATCATTATTTTGTCCGTTACAGTACATGAAACGTGATGCCTTGTAAAAAAGTTCCTCAAAAAAATAAAATTTAAAAAATTTTTTCAAAATGGTATAATTTACACATACATATGGAATGGGGGGAATGATCATGACATTAAAATCCGTTGTGCCGGTGATGGTTGGTGTGACTATTTTTATTGTTTTAGTGCGCATTTCAGATGCCTTTGATGCACCCGGTTTTATACTGGTTGGTGGTGTTGTCGCCTTTGGTTCAATAATGTTGGGTTTATTAAATGCGAAAAAAATTAAGGCAGCACAACTATTATTTATTTTACCGATTTGTTTTGGTTTGGGGTTGTTGGTGCTGTCATTGATGCTTAAAATGGATGGTGAATTTCTGGGACATGTGGGTTTGTTTGTTGCCGGCGTTGTTGTCGGGGGCGTGATGATTGTTTCGGGATTGGTGGTTTTTTATTTTCACCGAAAAGGACATGATGCATAAATAAAGGCGATGCAAAAGCAGATCTTCTTGCCTTAACGCACTTTGCGTGCGTGAGCCGTAGGCTTTCGTACAAGGTTTTTGCGAAAAGGTCTTTATCAATATAAGAAATTTTATTTTAAAATAAGTATTCACTATGATGAATCATGTTTGTTTTATATAATATGAATAAATATAAATGGATGATTATGGCGTGCCGTGATCACGGAGGATTTTTATGCAAAAAGTGCAGGGTAATTTAACCGGTATTAGAAAAACATACATTCAAAAATTAGAGCAAATTTTTGATATGGTAATTGAGCGCAATGAATTTTGTTCTGTGGAAGTTTTAGACGCTTTGGCCGCGTTTACCGAAGCCACCGGCAATGAAGTCATGGTGTATTTAGAGCGGGGTGGGCGTGTTGAGACGGTCATGGTTGGTGAAGCGGATCGAGTGTCTATTCCGGCACTTAAAAAACGCCGAAGTGACGATAGGCTGAGTGGTTTGCGCTGCATTCATACACATCCCGGCGGCAATCCGCATTTATCACAAGTGGACATACAAACGCTTAAAACATTGAAGCTGGATGCCATGGCCGCAGTGGGTGTGCTGGACGGCAAACCACATGGTATTCAAGTCGCAATATTAGATGAAATGATTTCAGATGATGAATTGTCATTTAATTTGTTTGGTCCATATAAAACCGATCACATTCCGGATGAAGTGTTGTGGCTGGAGATTAACGAAGCAGATACGCGCATTCGTCCCGCAAAATCTAAAAAAGCAGAACGAGAAATTGCCAGAACGATTCTTGTTGGGATCGACAAATCACACAAAGAACCCTTGGTTGAGCTAAAGCAACTGGCAGACACTGCAGGCTTTATCACTGTGGGTACATTATTTCAGGGTAAAGACCGTCCGGATAAAGCGACCTATTTGGGTTTTGGTAAACTCATGGAACTGACACTGGAGATTCAAAAACTGCAAGCAGATGCCGTCATTTTTGACGATGAATTGACCCCCGCACAAATACGCAACGTTCAAAAGGCATTGGGTAAAAAAATAGAAGTAATTGACCGCACTGCGCTCATTTTGGATATTTTTTCATCGCGTGCTTCCACTCATGAAGGACGGCTTCAAGTTGAACTGGCACAAACAAAATATTTGCTGCCGCGCATGACGGGGTATTGGTCTCACTTTACGCGCATGGCCGGCGGTGGTGGCGGCGGTGGCGGTGCGCGCCGTGGTGAGGGTGAAACCCAGCTTGAAGTGGACCGCCGTTTGCTGCGCCGCCGCTTAACGGAGCTGGAGCATGAAATTGACAAGGTCAAGTCACGGCGTGAAGTACAGCGTGTCGCGCGTGAGCGCTCAAACATCCCCATTGTGTCGCTGGTGGGTTATACCAATGCCGGAAAATCAACGCTGATGAACCGGCTGTCAGGGTCGGATGTGTTGGCAGAAGATAAATTGTTTGCAACACTCGATCCGGTTTCGCGCAAAGTTAATTATGGTTCCGGGGATTTTCTTTTGGTTGATACCGTTGGATTTATTAATAAATTGCCGCATGATTTGGTCAACGCATTTCGTGCAACACTGGAAGAAGCAAAATTCGCTGATTTGCTGTTGCATGTGGTGGATGCGTCCAGTGAAGATATGGATCGTCAAATCAAAGTTGTCAATGAAGTGTTAAAAGAACTGGGTGCCGATGCCAATCCTATGTTGGTGGTGTATAACAAATGCGACAACGGTGTGGATACACATGCGCTGGGACTTGGCGTTGATGCTGTGTGTATTTCCGCCAAAACCGGCATGGGGATGGAGAAACTTGAAGCATCCATTACAAAAAAGCTTGCAGACATGCGCTCGGTAGTAAAAGTGCTGTTGCCGATGGATGCCGGTGCACTCGTTTCTCGTTTGTATGCCAGCAGCAAAGTGGAAGTTTGTGAATACACAGAAGATGGCATCTATATTGAAGCCGTTGCCACCAAAGAAGATGCTGCCAGATTATTACAGGCAGGTGTGGAACAAACATAAATATTTACAATGTTTAAATGCTGAACATAAAAAAGGGCGCGAATGCCCCTATCGTAAGAATACGTAAAAAAACCAGTAAAATCAATGTAATTATATGCAAGTGGGTAAAATGGAATCACTACTAACAGGACTCAGGTTATAAAATGCGTCCTGTTTTTTTGTATAAGATGTCACAATAACACATATAAATTTTCATTTTCTATGCAGACACATCTTTATTCGATCATTCATATTTATTTTGTTGCATTCATTTCTTGCTCAGATATCGCTTGAATTTTTCTTCTTTCAATGTTCCCATCATTAAATCGATAAAACGAATCCCGAACATTGTCATATTGCCAGTTTTTAAGCAAATCTGTGTGGCTAACTTCGTTTAAATCATTGCGCCGTATGGCCCAATTGCCAACACTTATTTTAATATCTGTGTTGCAAAATAGGATTTTGCCATCCAACGTTAGCTCAAATGCACCTTTTTCAGATATCGCAACTAATGTATCGGTGCTTGGTTTGTAATGAAGTTCACCACCTGTGATTTCGCCATATTCATTAAAGACAAATATGTCACAATCCGCTTTATCTGAGTATGCAAGCGGTAGTGTGTCATAACCTTCAAGTCCGCGATAAGTATATTTACCCGATTTTATTTCTGAGAGCTTGTAGTAAAGAAGTTGGTGGTATGCCGGCGGTTCTTTTAATGTCGCTTCGTCGACACCTTCTTCTGCAGTGACGGTGTCATTGTCTGCCGCAATAACAAACATATCATTGTTTACGAATGTGCAGGGTCTATCCCAAACATATCCACGAGCATACCGAGTGTCTTTGCCGCAAGTTTCGTACTCCGCTAAAAATTGCTCCGTGTCAAAACACATAATATAGTCAACAGGATGCCAAGCCCAACCATTAGACAAAAAATGCTTACCATCCGGTGAGACATGGAGTAAACTATGGAAGTAATCAATGTGATTTTTCGACTCCATTTTATTGAATGTTCCCCATTGATTCGTTTCCATTTCGTCGGTTTTCCGATATATTATTTCTCGCTCGGTCAGTAGTTCTCCTGTTTCAAGGTTGGTTATATCCAGCCTGTTCCATGCCGTTTGATGTATCAATAGCACATTATCATTATGCTTTAGAAAACCAATTCCATAACTCGAAACATCACAGTGGTAGTCCGCTCTTGAAAGTGTGCGTATATTGGCATCTGAAATATTGACAACCGCGGCATTTACACCATATCTTTCTGTTACGCAAATGTAGGGAAAGTGGTAATAAATTTTGATGAATTTCTCTGCTGGGTTTATGTTGTCTAATTGAGCAAGCATGACATAACCTTCATCGTCATTTCCATGGTATAGTCCGTTATCATCACAAAATAAAGCGTACTGCTCGTTTTGTGTGTTAGAACATTGAATTGCCAGTACGTTTTTGTTTTGCAATCTGGTTCACCTCAATCGTTGCAGATGTTTATAATTAGGCGGATCGCTCCTTTAATTTACATAATTTTTGAATCGTTGATAAACAATTGGAAGTCACATCCAAGGTATTCTGCGGAACGGCGGCACATGATCATTCTGGATAAAAAGATCTCAAAATAATCGGACACCGGCGTAAATTCAATATCAATATCAAGGCAGAGTCTGATTGCCGGGCGGTTTTTTGATGATGTTTCGCCATGCTGCGGATCATGTTTAATGACAACGACATCCGCGCGGGTAACGGCATAATTAACACGGTCGTGGATGTCCGCCAAAATTTCTTCCATGCAAGTTTCTTGCACGCGTGAACGGCGCACGTCGGTTTTGTCCGCCAAAATGAGTGCTGCGGACACGGCATTTGCCGGTTTTCCGGCCGTGCCTTCATCGTGGTTGCCGATGGCACTGCACACGATGCCGATGTCGCGGTAGGTCATGCCGTGTTTTTCCAAGATGCACCGCGTAATTTCCGCGCCCGATGCGGCATGGAGTTTGCGGTTGACCATGTTGCCAATATCATGCATCAAACTGGCAATCTTCGCCAGTTCAATGGACTTTTCATCATAGTCCAGTTCTGTTAAAATCATCGCCGCGATCTCTGCGGTATGGCACACATGCGGAAAAGAATGCTCTGTGAGTCCCAGTTCTTTTAATGTTTCATTGCTCATTTCAATATATGCTTTCACTTGCGCATCATTTTTTAAAAATTCATAGGTAATGGACATGATCGGTCTCCTTGAAATCGTATTTGTAAAAAATTCATCACTTAATTATACGATAATAGTATATAATAAATAGATATATTTTAAAACAACATTTAATGTGAATGGTGGAATAGGAGTCAACATCATGCAAAAAAATAAAAAACCGGAACTGTTGGTACCCGCAGGAGATTATGATTGCGCGCTGGCCGCAATTCACGCAGGCGCAGATGCGGTATATCTTGGCGGGAAACTCTTCAGTGCCAGAGCCGGTGCGCATAATTTTTCGGACAATGAAATAACAGAACTGATTGGGTATGCCGCATGCCGCGGTGTGAAGATTTATGTTGCCATCAATACTCTATATAAGGACAGTGAACTGGACGAAGTACTGATGTTTGCAAAAAAAATGTATCAAGCCGGTGCGGCAGCGTTTATTTTACAGGACGTTGGGTTGTCGCAACTGTTAAAAACATCGTTTCCGGATATTGAACTGCATGCCAGTACACAAATGACCTGTCATTCGGTAGCGGGTGCAAAATATTTAAAAAAATTAGGTTTTTCACGCATAATCTTATCTCGTGAATTGTCAATTGCAGAAGTTGAAGAAATCACAGACTCATCCGGCATAGAAACGGAAGTATTTGTGCATGGCGCACTGTGCGTATCGTATTCCGGCCAATGTTTGATGTCTTCGCTTGTGGGAGGGCGCAGCGGTAATCGGGGAAAATGCGCGCAACCTTGTCGGTTGGCGTATCATTTGAATAAAAACGGAAAATCAATAAAACATGGATATTTACTCAGTCCCAAAGATATGATGACATTGTCCATGCTTGAAGAAATTGTGCACAGTGGGGTCAGTGCACTGAAAATAGAAGGGCGCATGAAAAATGCGGATTATGTGTATATTGTAACCAAGGCCTATCGTGAAAAACTCGATCATTTATCCATGCCAATGCGCAAACAAATCACCAACAAAGTCACACAAATATTTAACCGCGGCGGCAGTTTTTCATCCGGATTTTATCATGAATATGCCGGTGCTGACATGATGAGTGTGCGCACCCCAAAATCATCCGGTTTGTTTTGCGGAAAGGTGATTGGTTATGCGGATGGCAAGACAAAAATTCGTTTTGCCGAAGACATGGTGCCGGGTGATGGTATTGAAATTTGGACGAACAATCAACAACATGTCGGTTGCGGTATCAATCGTTTAATTAAAAAGAATGACACCATGACTTTGTCTCTTGATGGTAATATTGACATAGGCAATGATGTTTATAAGTCATATGACAAAAAATTATTTGATGATACCAAGCGGGATTTGCAAGAAGCACACCGCAGGTTGACGGTGGATGCCAATGTACTGGTGATGGCGGGTGACAATGTTAGTTTCACGCTTTCAGTACCCGGAACAAACATCATGACAACAGCGTATAGTAAAAGTCCGGTACAAGAGGCTAAGAATGCGCCGATGTCAAAGGCGGATATTGTGGCGCAGCTATCCAAAACAGGCAATTCGCCATTTGTGCTGGATTTTAAACAAATTGATGTGGATCCCGGTGTGTTTGTCAGTAAAACAGAACTGAATGGTGTGCGCCGCGAAGCGATTTTAAACTTAGAAGATATGTTGATTCATGCCACCCGCCGCACGGAAGAGCAATCGTTGCCGACACTGTCACATTCGTCAAAAAATGTGCCGGATCAACAATTAACGGTGCAAATACCGGATGCAGATATGCTCAGCAGTGTATTAAAATTTGATGTGGCACGGGTGTATGTGGATTATAACGAAAATAATGTGGGCAGCGTCGTTGGTTATAAAGAACATGCATCACGCATCTTTTTGGCACTGCCGGTCATTACACGCAATGATGCGGAACACGCATTCATGAAAAGACTCCCCGAACTGGAGATGTATGATTTTGGCGGGTATTTGGTGCGCACGGCAGGGCAGTTGGAAATGCTGATGCACTTTGGTACAAAGAAAGCATTGGTGCTCGATGATCATTTTAATATTTTTAATTCGCAAACAAAAAAGGCATTGCCGGATTCGGTGGTGACAACCTTTTCACAAGAACTGACCGCAAATCAGCTTCGCATCATGGATGGGGATGCCTCCGAAATTATTATCTACGGCAGGCAAACATTGATGACGACATCATCGTGTCCAATAGGTTTGTATGATGCAAAAAAAGACGGCATGCATTGCAGCAAGCGCGGCACTAAAGATGTGTATGCATTGATAGACCGAAAAGAATTTGCCTTTCCCATTGTGACGGATTGTGAGCACTGTACGGCATTTATTTTAAACAGCAAGACATTGGATGTTACTCAGCGTTTTCATGAGATTAAAAATACCGGTGTGGCATACTTGCGGCTCATCTTTACCGATGAAGAAGAACATTTGGTAAACCGTACCATCGGACGGTATGTCAAACTCATGAAAGGCGATGCGGTAGAAGTTCCGTCGAACTTTCAGTTCACAAACGGTCATTTCTTTAGAGGGGCCGAATAAAAGAAAAGCGTTTCTGATTGGGTTTATAAAGCCAAAATCAGAAACGTTTTTTTAATTAAAATGCTTTTATTTGTACAGCGGGGTTTTATATAAAAAATTTTGTGTTTACAACAATATCGCGGTCATATTTTATGAATGCATTGAAGCGAGTAAATGAAATAATTTTATTTTTTGCAACAAAGTGAATAAATATGCTGTCTATATTCATAAGAAGGGACTGATTAAAAATGTTGCAAGGAAAAACAGCATTAATAACAGGTGCGTCAAGAGGTATCGGCAGCGCCATCGCACTTGATATGGCGAAGCATGGCGCAAGCATCGCACTCAATTACATTGGCGAGCATGATGAAGCAGAAGCCGTCCGCAAATTAATTCTTGATGAAAATGTTCATTGCACCATCTATGAATATGATATATCCAATTTTTCTGCGTCGAAAAAAATGGTTGAGCATGTCCTTAATGATTTTCCGCGAATTGATATTTTAGTAAACAATGCCGGAATCGCACGGGATAATCCAATTTTGCGAATCAGTGAAAAAGACTACGATGATGTTATGGATGTCAATTTAAAAGGTTCATTCAATATGATAAAACATCTTTATCCTGCATTTATGAAAGCCGGGTCAGGTACAATTATTAATATTGCAAGTGTTTGCGGTCTTAGGGGCTGGAAATGGCAGGCAAGTTACGCTGCGTCAAAAGGTGGCTTGATTGCTTTGACAAAGTCTGTGGCAAAAGAACTTTCCGGACGCGGTGTGACATGTAATGCCATTGCGCCCGGTCTCATTGAGACAGACATGACGGCAGGGCTAAAAGGTGATAAAAAGAATGATTTTATTGCCTCAATTCCACTTGCACGACCGGGGTACCCCAGTGACGTTTCAAAGCTTGCTGTCTTTTTGGCAAGTGATTGGGCCTCATATATTACAGGTGAAGTTATAAAAGTTGATGGAGGGTTGTGTATTTAATGAAAATTGGAATACCACGGGCGTTGCAATATTATTTTTATGAAGATTTATGGTTAAATTTCTTTAAAAATTTAGGTTTTGAAACAGTTGTCAGTCCGGAAACCAACAAAGAAATTGTGAAAATGGGTGTTCAACATTCTATTGATGAAGCGTGTTTTTCGTCAAAAATATTTATTGGACATGTCGAATATTTATTGGATAAATGCGACATTATTTTTGTTCCGCGCATTGAAAATTCTGCGATTCGTGAAGAATATTGTACAAGAATCTTTGGATTATATGATCTTGTTAAAAACACATTTCCAAATGCCCAATTATTGCATGCGGAAGTAAATTATCTTTATCGTAAAAAGGAATCAAATGCATTTTTGGAAATAGGGGCTGCTTTGGGTAAAAGCAAAGAAGACTCATTGGATGCATACAAAAAAGCATTGTTCACTGCTGAAGAGGTAAAAGAAACAAAAATTTTACAGCAAGAAGAATTGCTTAATCGCGATGGTGCAAAAGTATTGATTTTTTCTCATGCTTATAATACGTATGATGCGTACATTGGAAAAGAAATCATTGATTTTTTTGCTGCCAATCATATCAGTGTTGTGTATGCAGATTTAATTAATGAAAAAGAAGCACAGATACTGACCAAATCATCTTATGGAAAAAGAGTTTATTGGAAAGTGAGCGCACAACTTATTGGTGGCATTGAAAAATACAAAGACTGCGTTGACGGAATCATTCTTATTTCAACATTTCCGTGCGGGCCGGATTCTATTTTTAATGAGCTTTTAATCAGGTTGATAAAAGACAAACCTATTTTATCACTGGTTATTGATGAGCACGATGCCGGTGCCGGCATTCAAACGCGTTTAGAGAGTTTTATAGACATTATTATGGCAAACAGAAATTAAAACATGACAAAATGCGCCGCAACAAGCGTATGCGTTTATGCCTGCGCTATAAACAGAACTGATATTGCATTTTATTATTAAACGAGAATAAGGAGGTCGTAATTCATGGCAATTGCCGAAAAAATAGCATGTGCACCTCAAATAGGAGATTATCATATTATTGCGGACATATTATTACAACGGTGCTTGAATTATAAAACAATGCGTTGTCCCCCCATGACGAAGCGGACGCTTGAAATTGGCAGTCGGTATAGCCCTGATATGATATGTACGCCATTTAAAACAACACTTGGAAATTTTATCGAAGCCGCAGAACAAGGTGCAAATGTATTTGTGATGCCCGGAGTTGGTTGCCGACTCGGTTTTTATGACATATTGCAAAAACAAATCTTGGAAGACTTAGGTCATGATTGTGAAATCATTACGCTCTTTGAATATATTCCTACGGTGAAAAGACTTTATACATCTTTAAATAATATAAATCCGGATTTAACCCAAGAAACGTTTGATTCTGTTTTTGCGCTTGTTGTAAACATTACGGCGAATATGGATAATCTCGCTGACTTTATGCGGAAAAATATGGCCTTTGAAGTAAATAAGGGTGAGTATGAAAAATGTTATCAATCTTATTTAAAAGAAGTAAAAACGGCACAAGATGCATCGGAATCTGAAAAAATCAGTGTAAAGTATAAAGAAAAAATGGAATCCATTGTTATCAATAAGCCGGATAAACCGATAAGAATTGGAATCATTGGTGAAATTTATATCGTCGTTGAACCATTTTCTAATTGCAACATGGAAAAATGGCTTGCTGAACACGGTGTTGAGATTATTCGGCCTTTTGACTTATCACAAATGGCCGTTGCGATATTTACCGTTGCGGATCAAGTAAAAAATAGCGGCGGTTATGTTGATTACAATATTGGAAGCACTGCTAATGATGCAATTGCGCAAGCTTATCAAATGTTGCAAGATGACATTGATGGCATAATCCATGTTAAGCCATCATCGTGTTCCCCTGAAATAACGGCGATGTCGATTTTACAAAACATGTCTAAGGATTATAATGTTCCGTTTATGTATATGACATTTGACACTGAAACAAGCGAAGCCGGTGTTCACACGCGGCTCGAAGCGTTTCACGATATGATTGTAATGAAAAGGAATGGTGCGTATGAATAAAGCATATTTGGGGATTGATATTGGTTCTATTTCTACAAAAGGTGTTGTTATTGATGAAAACAACAATGTTTTGGCGGATAGTTATTTATGGACTTCGGGTAACCCCATTGCTGCTGTAAAAAATGTATTAAATGAGATTTCTCAAAAGCTTGATAAAAAATATACAGTGGTTAATGTCGGCACTACCGGTTCTGCAAGAAAATTAATCGGTGTCGCGCTAAATGCACGTGTCGTGAAGAATGAAATAACGGCACATGCGGTGGGTACACTTGCGGTTGTCCCGGATGTTAAAACGATTCTTGAAATAGGAGGACAAGATTCAAAAATCATATTAATAAATAATGGGGTGGTTATTGATTATGCGATGAATACATTGTGTGCTGCGGGTACCGGTTCATTTTTAAGCAGCCAGGCGAAACGTCTCAATTTAGAAATGGAGGATTTTACAAAACTTGCATTGATGAGTGAAAATCCGACAAAAATAGCGGCACGATGTACTGTATTTGCTGAAAGTGATCTTGTGCATAAGGCGCAGATCGGTCATAGCAAGGTGGATATTGTCGCCGGGCTTTGCCGTGCAATTGTCTTAAATTATTTAAACAATGTCGGCAAAGGAAAAACGATAAAGTCACCCATTGTTTTTCAAGGCGGTGTCAGTAAAAATGCTGCGGTTGTAAAAGAATTTGAAAAAGAACTCAAGTTGCCGATTTATGTAGATCCCAATGGGCATCTTATGGGGGCACTGGGCGTTGCCGTTTTGTGTAAATCTGAAAAAACAGAATCACACTTCGATTTTAGCATTACGGACATAAACTTTGTAACAAAAGGGATTGAATGCACAAGTTGTCCAAACAACTGTGAGATAATTTGTGTTTATAAAAAAGAAACATTGCTTGATGCATGGGGCAATAAATGCGACAAAGGTGCGCAAAAATAAGGAGAAATGATCATGGTATTTGAAAAAATTAAAACGATTATATCCGAACAGCTGAATGTTGCGGATGAAAAAATTACGCTCGAAACATCTTTATTAAACGACATTGGTGCCGATTCGCTTGACATCTTTCAAATAATATCCAACTTGGAAGATGAATTTGGCATCGAATTTACAAATGATGTGGTTGAAAACATGAAAACGGTCGGTGACGCGGTTAAATATATTGAAACAAACGCAAACATATAATATGTTTGAGGTAAATTTATAAAAGCTCTGTATAAAATCCTTCCATGATAATCTGTAAAATGGGGAGTCTGTTAAAATATCGGACAGTATCGTAAGATAGAACTACCTAAAAAAAAGGAGCGATCCGCATGTCCGGAATCAGAATGCAATACGACGAAGAATTCAAGAAAAATGCAGTGAAGTTAAGTT
>Ga0209755_10007497_pt1 | contig 11809 bp, 10 predicted proteins | sample TergutCo191P1_FD_187301 | JGI IMG/M metagenome (GOLD analysis project Ga0209755, IMG submission 187301) | Cornitermes sp. P1 segment gut microbial communities from Petit-Saut dam, French Guiana - Co191P1 (SPAdes) (version 2) | ecosystem: Host-associated > Arthropoda: Insects > Digestive system...
GGAAGTATTAAGATAATGAAAAATCCTAATGATCCAAACGGGAACCAAACCTGTGACCTTCCAGCTTGTAGCACAGTGTCTCAACTAACTGTGCCACCACATAACCCCCCAGTTTCAATAACTATTACATAATTAAAGAATTGTCTGTTAAGACCTAAAGCTTTTTGCTAGTGGAGTAACAGCAAAGAAATCAGAACATAAAGCACCAAAAAAGAATCTTATGTCAGTTCTCCCACAGATCTAAATTGTGACCTTTGTTCCTTATTCAAGATTAAAGGCACACACAATGGCCCTTACAGTAAATAAATGTAATAAAATGAGTGTAATTTATTACTTTACCATCTCTCCATGAAATGTTATCTGATGTTGTACATATTACAAATTATAACTAAACTGGCAAACATGCAGTCCTCTATTGCTTTCTGTTTCTGTTCTTCAATGTGAGGCATAGAAACATTCAGAGACAACCACAGGGTGTCTCTTTCATCACTGTCCTGAGTAGTGCAGCTGTCACAGGACGTGCTGGCAGATGCAGGTTTTTTTGTGCCTCACTCAACGTGCAGACAACAAAAACCCAGTGTGCTTGTCTGCATTAGAACAGCAACACTAGGTTTACATACAGTTTTCAGTACTTCAGTTCTAGTGGATTTTTTTTAAGTGGACAGCAACATGTAATGAAAGACAGACCAGTTTCAAATGTATGTAGTGCCTCTTGGGGTGAGGATTCTGACTTAAACTTGGTCCCCACTCAAAAAGGCTCCTCTGTTCAAGTAACCTCACAGACTTGCACTAGTGTCATCTTACCCTCAATGATTCTGATAGTGCTGCCACCATTCAGTTTTGGATTTCCTAAGCAGAACACTGATAACTGCTTCTTACAAAATTCTGTCATTAATACCTCCAAAAGGAAATGCCTATTGGAGTCTACATACTGCATTAAAATCCTCTCAGGTCATATAGCCAGTTGGGCTCCCAAGGATGTTGTTCTACGGGTATCACGTTCCTACTGCTGACTTACAGTTCTAACTATACTGTAAAAATGGTATAGTCTAATTAACCAAGTAACTATATAACTAAAGTAACTATATAAATAAAGTACACAATTTACAATAAATTTAGAATTTTACAAAATTTACATAAATACTAAAATTAGTCCTGTCAGAAGTAAAAAACTGCCTTGCCTTAACTCTCGCTATAACCTGATGCAGCGTCCAAGTTTTAGAATTTAGATGTTAACAAAGTAACCAAATATCATAATGCCTTGACATGGAAATTACCAAATAAAGTGCAAAATTCTTATCACATTCAGCACAACTTACCTTGTACAAAATGAAGCTACATAATTTCTAAGAACTTCATAATAACTATTTTCTTCTTTGTCTTCTTCTTCTTCTTCTTCTTCTTCTTCTTCTTCGGAATGAGCTTCTAGCTGGTCTCTACGTATATGGTAAACTTAAGTTCTGAGAGTGAGGACAATTATCTTCTAGGACTGGGTTATATACAGAAATCAAAGTATGTAAAAAATGTCTACTCTGGCATTCTATACAATGCATCAAACTGCTGAGCACAAGCCACCTCACCTCTAATGCACAGTAGCTAATGTGACATGGTACATCAATGACTCAAAATTCAAGTACAATTTTCCAAATTTCACATTCATTACATATATATTTCAAATGATGGTCATACCCATTGTTCCTCACTGCGAGTCCGAGAAATTCGTTGAGGTAGATATGTGTCCACATCAGAATAGTAGTCTAGCCGATCACTGTCCTTGGGTTCACCCAGGGCCACTTGTGCTTGCAGTCCAGCTAGCTGAAGTGCCACCTTCTCATTCACAGGGAAGTCATCACACTACACAACAAAGTATGAGAAAATTACAAGTCTTGAAGTTCCCACATTAGGGCTGCCAAGAATTTAGGTCTTCCGGGATATGACTCTGTGTCACTTGGTGAGAGGCTGCAGAGCTTCAAAGGATCACAATGTCTTCATCTTGACCTCTGAAAATGAAGAAATTGTGATTCCTCAACATGCTGAGGGCAACTCAGCCAACAACATCACATCCCTGAAGACTTGTATTTTCAGGTTATCATTAGAGAGACCGTGGAGAAAGCAGATAGCTGAAAAGATGAAAGACAAACAAAAACAAGTGATTAGCTTTATCCACTGGATCCAGCAGGATGATTAGCTTCATCAAATGGCACCAGCAGAGTGATTAGTTACATTTAATGGCTGCAGAAGAGCAATTATCTTCTTCAAACAGACTCAGAAGGGTGATTAACTTCATCTAATGAATGCAGCAGCTATTGGCTTCACATAATGAGCTGAACAGCATACAGTCCATAACGTTAAGAGTTGATGGTACATTGTGGACTTCTGAAATGTTGTTTTATTACCAAATGAGATTTTGGAAAACATTCAATATGTGAACCAACTGTATGACACACTTCCATTATGGTATTTCAGAGATGGAAACGGGAGTGGAAGGACACATTCTTCCAATCTGTCTGCATTGTATAAGTGCTGGTCACTCCAGTGTACGAGTACTGGGACCAGAAGAATTATGAAACAAGTAGGTAAAGTTTCACACAATGAAACCAGCAAGTAGCCACATGATACTCTGCACCTGGCATGCACAATGTGAGAGAATACAAGGACCACAGACAAATTTCATACAGCAGTGTTCCTACCAGCAAGTGAACCGCAGTCATCCTGTCCATAACCTGTCATGGTTGCAACTTAAAATAATGGTACCATAAAAAATGTCATCACATAAATGGAGCAGTACAACTCACCTTGACAACACTATACACTGCCTGTGCATACAGCATATTCACTTCCACTGGATCCTGAGAAAGTTCTCGGGTTGTTCGGAACAATCGGCGCTTGAATACAAATCTGTTCTCTCCACTACCCAGTGTTGCACTGTTGCCACGCCGACTCAGTGTTGAAAACGCAGACGTACTGGTGGTGCCCAGTTTACACTGTTTCCTGTTTTAAGAGATGAAGTTATACACATTTGTTCTGCTAAATATTCAGAGAACAAAAAGAACAAATTTACAGCATGAAAGCTCAGGGACTGTCACTAAACATTCAGGAGCATTTCTTGAAATGGATGCAGTAACATTCTGCTTCGGTTGCAGTGAATGTAAGATCATTACAATATTTACTCACTGTCTATAATATGAGGAGTACCAGTTCATTTCCAGTGGCACACTCTCTGGTCTCCATCTATGTTGAGAATGTGGTATGGTATGTTGTTGAAGACTTTATTATTAATTTAAACAATTATAATTGTTTTTCATCACTTGTCATACAGGCTCAAAGATTTTACTTTCCCTAGATGATAACATACTAGCAGAGAGATAAGAATAATGTAAATTTCAAATTTAAATAATTTTAACACACTGCAGTTTTTTAAATAAAAAGTACGAAATTCTATTAATAGTGTGTTTAAATTTAAACAAAATATTTGCATTACTTATTGCTTAAAACAATGAACAACCATCTTGCATTTTCAAAATTGTTCATTTGGCCCACATCTAATTTAAGTTTGTGACCCCCAGCCTAAAACAGTCCTACAACTCCTGTGCCCACAATGCACCAATACCATCACAGCATTTGTAAGAAAGAAACTACTACAAATGAATAACAGAAATTGAATTTCTGGCACCTAATCAACACAGTACTTCCTTGCTGTGCCCCAGAAATCACTTCAAAATCACACTGCAAGTGTTTGTAACACTCTAAGACTAATTTGGAAACAAATACTGTTGTAACCCTACAAATCTCATTAGTTTTGCATTAGCCTACATTTCATTAAAAAATCACATATATGCACGAATGTCACAGATCTGGATTTAAAGCCTACATGCTAATGATCCAATATCAGCACTTGGTACAATGTATCTCACTTCTAGGCACAACAAGCTGTTGAGTGGGATTAAATATATCCCATGACTCTCTCACAATACACATAAAGAATTAATTAGTGCAGATTCTGTCAGCTACACTTTAAACTATTACTTTACCTACTTTCTACATGCTACACGATATTTATTTTTTTTAAGAATACCACATTCTAAAACCAATTACAGTGTCAGGTCATAATTTACACTAGAGTCTTAATGGTCTTGATTAAATGGACCCTATGAAACCACTACAAACATTGGAGACTATTTTCAATGTAAATGCTTAATTCATTCCAAAAATTTGAGAGGTAACTTCAAAATGCATAAGAAGCACAGAAGTTTACTTTTGATAAAATGCAAACACTTTCTGGAAGCATAAAATACATTACATGATTGAAGAAAGGTCTCATTCCACACAACACACTAAACACCAGTCTCACATAATTAAAGACAAAGCCTTAGTAAGCTGTGAGTGATCAGTGCAATTGCAGATGAGTGGGATAAACTGAGTCACCAGCTATGTGGTCTCATCGAAATTCATTGGGCCCAGTCTTAAAAAGTAAAAACATTGGCATTAACATGGGTGACTGTGAAAGGTTGAAATACTGGACAGCAAGGTTCTCTTAATTCTGAGACTCTGCTGTTAATGTATGTGTGTCAGTACACACATACTTCAGTACATACACAGTAGCACAGAAGTTACTTGACACTTGAGGTCATGTTGCCTCTAGTGTCAAGTGACTTCTGCATCACACTGTATACATAATCTGTACTCAACTATACTCGATATTTACAAAAAAAATGTTAAAACTGTGCAACTTTTTTACTTTTTGTTTTGTTAGAAGCTCCAAAAGTGTAAGGTATGATTCTTAGGAGTGCCTGATAAAGCTGAGTGTTATGTGGTCGGTTTTGAACAAATCTACTTACACCTCCCATGCTGCTATAACATCATAGAGATAGTCATGAGCTCGAACGTGCTCCTCCCCATCTGGTCGGCTTTGGTAAATAGCCCAGCCATCCAGATTTTGAAGACCAAGTTTCTCTGCCAATTTACTAGCTGCATCAGCAGCTGTGTCTGTTGGGTGAACATCTATTGCCTTTGTACGCCCATCAAGGAAGAAGAACCGACACACAATAGTTCCCAAACGCCGCATCGCCTGCAGAGAATTTGATGAATTCTCTAACTTAAATATGCCCATTTATCTGTACTGTAATAATAAGATTCTTATAAGAACCAATAAAACTTTTTCCAACTATTCAAAGAAAACTTTATAACTGTATCTGAAGCAACAATCCATGAATTCAGTGATTCGAAGGTCAAAATATTTCATTTTAACCTCTTGTCCACCAACAGAAATATTTCCACACTTAAATTGGTACATGACTTTTTTTTTCTTGACAACTTTGCACATGCCAAAGTTTTAAGTTTACTGCATTCAATACTCATCACTTTGAGAAACAAAATTTAGACAAAGTCAATCAGCTAAGGATACTATTTCAGAAAACAAGTGTTTTTAAATGTGGCTGTAAACACAACAAAAAGATTTCATCATAAATTTTTAACAATATTTATTATATAAAATCATGGGCTTCCAACATTTTAATAGCAAAGGGCCACACCTGTTATTGTGGGCTGGTTTGCAGGCTGCACATCATAAACTAGCAGAAAGTGGTATACCTAACCACCAACATTATTGTGTAATTTTTATTGTGTGTACACAATTTACAAATGTGGCCACTGGCTGAATAATACAACCTGGTGAGCCACAGTTGGAGACCCATGTATTAAAAACACAAGTTACATTTAAGTTACAGATGACAGTACCATTAAGGTACGGTGAACAAATTTAAAAAAAAAAAAAAAATCAGTGAATGTTTGGAATATATACCTACAGCAAGACCTAAAGTTCGTAGAATCAAAATATTTGAATGTTTGCTCTTACCTAGTGAGCATACCTAATAACAGAAAATTTAAGAGATTAAAACCTTAAAAATGTTCGCAAATATTAAGATTAATATAATCATTTCTTCACTGTACCTTAGTAAAGCCACTAAAAGTGTCTTCTCAATTACATTGGTGATGCAGCTTCAAACAGATGGAGACTATAAATGTAATGTGGAAGGATATAAAATATTTCTTGGCTTCAGTTTTCAAGTCTTCTAGAATGTTATGTCAATACGTATACTTACCAACATTCTGGAGGAAGGTGCTGCAAAAACTTACCACTTGACACAGTGTTAATATCCCAGATAACTTTAACTTTCACCAACATTGCTGTGGCAACCTAAAATCCTGCCTGTAACAACCTGTTGTGTGGCATCATGCCCAATACATGTGTGGAGGTGAGGTTAGGTTAGGTTAGGTTAGGAGGACAATTATGACAAAGACAGAATGGTCTATGGATGAACTGAAGGTTGAATGTGAGATGTTCCAAACATATGTAGGAGGATGAAATGGTGGTGGTGGTGGTGGAGGTGGTTTAAGTCATAGTCACTGTGGCGGTAGTAGTTGTAGGGTGGCAGTGGCAGTGGTGGTGGTTTTGGTGGTTGTGGTCATAGTGACTGATGGTGGTGGTAGTGGGGTGGCAGTGGCAGTGGTTGTTTTGGTGGTTGTGGTCATGGTGACATGGTGGTAGTTGTGGGATGGCAGTGGCAGTGCAGTGAGGGAGGTGGTGGTGGTGGTGGGTGTGATGGTGGTAGTAGTGGAAGCAGTTGTTGTAGAATCAATGAAAATTATGTTTTGCATTTTCAGTCTTCCAATGTTTTAAAGTGAAATTATTCTCCATGTTCTCCATGCCAACCACTTTTCTTATCTGGAATATAGACATATAGCACACTCCTCCAATACAGAAGGGAGCTTCACATCCATCGCACAACACTGTCCTAGCCAGAACCCTATAATTCCACTGATTACCATGTTGCAAGTGCAATACCAGTCCCAATGTAAATTTTCTTGGTGCAAGGTTGTAAAAAACACACTTCTCTACCCATCACAAATAAAACTACATATACAAAATAAAGTTACAAGCAAACCCTAAAGAGTTAAAAGTATACTCACCAGAAGCTTTACATGTTGTCTGGCCTGCCACCAGCCAATTGCCTGTGTCAAACCTCTCCTATCAGCCACCTACTCCCACCCCCCATTGATTGATGCATGCACATAAACTGGCCAAAATCCTGCTACATCACCAATGTGCATACATATGTAATCCAAATTTCTTAAGATATCTTTTTTTTTAAATAAAGGTAAGTTTGGCAGAGATTTTTGTCTTACACTTTTGGTTTTTGAAAATTAATATTTATCCCAGATTTCTGTGAAGGCAAATTTATGATCTGTATCATTAATTTTACCAATACAATTTACAATTTCTGTAAGGGCAAAATCTGTAACACTAGTACGAACACATTGCCATAATCAAACAAAATCTCTCTTTCTTGTTTGAAATTGACACCTTACAAATACATACACGTTTTATTGTATGGTCACATAAGAAGTTCATCTCTTTCCAACAAAAATCAATAGTTCAGTCTTCTCTTTATACTAATAACTTAATTTATAATTAATAATCAGATATACCACTGCGATCAAAAAGTACGGTGAGTGCTGCTGCCGAGTGCGATCCAACAGAAAGGCGGGGATCTTCAATAAGGGAAGCGGCTCATCAAACCTTAGTAAGAGCATGTGACAAGTTTCAACTTGTTCGGTGCAGTCAGTTGGCTGTGAGCTACGGTTGAGAGAAGGTGTGTTTTAAAGTGTGCCCTAAATCATGGATCATGAACAACGCATTAACATGAAATTTTGTTTCAAACTGCAAAAAAGTGTTAAGAAACACACAAAATGTTAAAATTAGTTTATGGTGATGTTGCAGTGACCATGAAGACAGTTTACAAGTGGTTCAAGCGATTTCGTAATGGTTGTGAATCAGTTGAAGACAAGGAGAGATCGGGACATCCTTCAACATCAAAAACCCAAGAGAATGTTGAAAGAGTAAAAGAAATGACTTAATCAAACAGGCGATTGACTATTAGGGAATTTTCTGAGGATATGAATATCTCTTATGGTTCCGTTCAAAACATTTTAACAACATATTTGAACACGAGGCAAATGAGTGCGAAATTTGTTCCACATGTTTTGACGGTCGAACAAAAGCAACAGCGTTTATCAATTTCATTGGAGTTGCGTGATCGTGCCGCTTCAGATTCCAGCTTTTTAGGAAATGTCATCACAGGAGATGAAACTTGGGTCTATGGTTATGATCCTGAGACCAGGGTTCAGAGTTCTCAATGGAAATCACCCAGTTCTCATGTGAAAAAAGCATGTCAATCAGGATCCAACATCAAGGTGATGACGATTGTTTTTTGACCTTGATGGAATTGTGCGAGCTAAGTTTGTACCCAGAAACACTATGGTGAACTCTGAATATTATAAGGGCTTATTGGAGCGTTTATGAAATGATGTGCGTGGAAAAGACCTGAGAAATGGGCAAACAGTTTCGTCCTCCATCATGACAACACTCTGTGTCACACATTGCTTCTGGTACAGCAATTTCTGTCAAATAAAAATATTAAGGCGTGTCCTCATCCACCTTATTCACCTGATCTGGCACCATGTGACTTCTAGCTCTTCCCCAAAGTCTAAAAGACCATGAAAGGTAAACATTTTGAATCGATTCAGGACATCGAGGCAGCCACGACAGCGCAACTAAAGACACTCACGAAAGAGGACTTCCAGGACTGCTTCAGAAAGTGGCAAGAACGATGGGATAAGTGCGTTCGAAGTGAGGGGGAGTATTCTGAGGGGGATTAATGGCAATGTCTTTTACTGTAATAATTTTTTTTTTTTAAACATTCACTGTACTTTTTTTATCACAGTGGTATATCATATAAAGAGACCCATTAACATGTATAGTCTTGGCAATGTCAGTGGTAGCTAGTAAATGTGCTTCGAGTTGCTTCTGGTAACAGTGCTGTTTCTTACCGCAATCTCAACTGTTGAAGGAGGATACTGCCTGCATGACACCTTTGTATTCTTGCAGTTATCCGCACACCACTGGACATACTGCCTTAACTTTCCCTCTAGCTGCAAGCTCTTACGTAGAAAGCACACGAAGTACTGCAAGCATATTGACAAAGCATACTAAATGAAATATATTTCTCAGAATGTGTTAGACTGTACACAGCACTCCTTCACACTCTTCTGATTTTAATGTCAATATGAATAATTATAGGTCATGTCTCAAGTACATACATATATATATATACTCACACATGTTACAAAGGCTGTGACTGCTAACATTATGTTCTCCACAACATACACAAATCACACGAAGTCTCAAGACCAGTATCATCAACAGTACAGTATATCACGTATTGGCTCCATATACAGCCGTTCTCCTTTCTCTTCTTCATCCATTAATTCTACTTTCTTTGTTTGGTTTTCCCAGTATATTTATCTTCCACAAAAGAATATTTCTGTATTCCTAAATTATGTAGTCATAGTACAATTCATTCATTTCTTATGTGTTCTATTCTTATTCATGTTTAACTTCCCGTTCAAAAATTTTCTCTTGATCTTTGCATTTCCAAACATATCAAACATAAATGACCACCAGACTCATCCTCCTGCACTGGCACAAATTCCCCTCTCCACTCCCCGCTCAGTCCCTTAAATTTCCAAAGCTAACCTAAACCACACAACCCTGATTCTTTCCTTCACATACAGCAGAACCACTCTATTTAGCAACATTCCATTGCTGATTATTTAAAACAGTAGTATAACTAACAACATTCAATCATTTCATCAAAAGCAAAATTTCAAGATTATACCACCCTCTGTAAAACAAAACAAAATAATATATGCACAGAAAGTAATTCATATATCAATTAATAAACTAATGAACTTTAGCAAAAGGAACTTAAATTTTAGGCTTTATGATGCAAAATTCAGTGCTTAACTTTTTAGGATACGATCCTATGACTCACTTTTGCATTACTACCATAAACCCTTCACACACGGTTTGTTTTAATTATCACCCCACATACGTGGCTACATAAAAATGGGAGGGAACATTCCAGAAGGTTCCCTCCCATTTTTATGTAGCCATTTATTCAACCCCTAGCCTGTTATAAACTTTGGGAAATCAAATAGAAAAGAATGAATGGGTGAGGCATATAGCATACATGAGGGTGAGGAGAGGTGCATACATGAGGGTGAGGAGAGGTGCATACATGAGGGTGAGGAGAGGTGCATACAGGGTTTTGGTGGTGAAACCTGAGGGAAAGAGACCACTTGAAGACCCAGGCATACATAGGAGGATAACATTAAGATGGATCTTCAGGAAGTGGGACGTGGGGATTGATATGGCTCAGGTTAGGGACAGGGGATGGGCTCTTGTTTACATGGTAATGAACCTTTGGGTTCCATAAAATGTGGGGAATTTCTTGACTAGCTGAGAACCTGTTAGCTTCTCAAGAAGGGCTTTGCTCCATGGAGTTAGTGAGTGAGTGAGTGAGTGAGTGAGTGAGTGAGTGAGTGAGTGAGTGAGTGAGTGAGTGAGTGAGTGAGTGAGTGAGTGAGTGAGTGAGTGGGTACGTAAGTAAGCAAGCAAGCAATCAAGCAAGCCTGTTATACAGTTCCTGATTTAGTTGTTCTACCAACATTACACACACCCTGAATAACAAGCAGTGGTGACATCAGTCATGTTTAAAGTGACACATGCTCACTTGGGAGCCAGTGCGGCTAAGTCAGTACAGTGAGAGACACAACACAAGGATACTAAAACAATCCAGTTATTTTCCAAACATTAGTATGAAAGTGGAAATTATAATTAAATTGGCTGATTTGTTTAAGCCTACAGGATAAACGAGTATACATGCTATCGGTTACTACACCAAGAACTTACTCAAATAACTTAAAATACACAGTTTGAGCTCTGAGCTTCTCACAGCAACATACATTAAGATTATGGTCTTCTGGAATGTGACACCATGTAGTTTGGTAGATGGGTAATCTGCTGCCTCTGTCATCAGGACAGAAGAAATCTTCTTCTACCCTAAATTTGTTAAGTGTAGTTTGGACAGGCTGACTTGCATATTATCAGACCATTAAGGGCTGAAATACCTTACCTTATACAACAGCTTGCTGGGCTGGAAGGCAACTATACACAGACATAAGAGAAGCCAAACTCTCTCAGTAGAGTCTGCATTTGGATTATTGGTTGCCTGACGCATGCACTGCACAAATATCTCGTCACGTAGCTCTTCACGTTCTATGCCATAGCCAACAATGCTCTGAATTGTCTGTAGCTCCACTTCAGGCTTCAGTTCTCCACGCATATATTTACATAAATCCTATAAAAAATGAAACAAAAATGAAATGCAACTGAAATATGTTTAATTCATTGCAAGATTTGTGTTTCTCCCAGTGCTGCTACAGCAGATTCATATCTTCTGAGATAACACACCATGTTGTTGGGCGAGTAGTTTCTGACATTTCCAAGGATGATAGCACAAGACTGCTGCAAACTTCAGATCAAGGCACTATGATCCTTTGAAATATCAAGCCCATGCATTCAACAAAACAGTGTCATATCGCAGAAGACTTCAATCTACCTACCAATTTGCCTTTAATTCGTTTTTCCATACAAAGACAAACCACACAAAACTGCACTACAGGCAAATAATAAAATCAAAATTATGTAAGTTAGAGACATATGTGCTTTAAATTATGAAATGTCAGTGTGGATAAGAAAAGCCAGCTAGATGTCACTTTTTGTATTCTTTATTTCTCTTCTAATAGTTGCTCAACATGTTTCGGGCAACCATGTGCCCATCTTCAGGAGCTGACGACTGCGTGATGTTATAGCCTCGTGTTGGTGTGTGCCGTGGCTGCGAGAAGG
>Ga0209755_10007498_pt1 | contig 11807 bp, 9 predicted proteins | sample TergutCo191P1_FD_187301 | JGI IMG/M metagenome (GOLD analysis project Ga0209755, IMG submission 187301) | Cornitermes sp. P1 segment gut microbial communities from Petit-Saut dam, French Guiana - Co191P1 (SPAdes) (version 2) | ecosystem: Host-associated > Arthropoda: Insects > Digestive system >...
ATTTTTTAATTTGGCGGCAGCCTGAAGAAGATTTTAACACACAATCAACATTAATAGTTATGCCAGGCGAAGAAGCAATTTTCATTAAAGGCGGCGTTATTGAACAAACATTTGATAACGGAACATATAAACTAACAACAGAGAACTATCCATTTATTAGCCGTTTGCGAAACGCATTTTCAGGAGGAATAAGTACCTTTAACTGCGTCGTATACTTTGTTCGTAAAGCGCACAGTATGGAAATTTTATGGGGAACATCATCTCCAATTCAAGTACGTGATAAATTACTCGGTATTACTACCAAGTTAAAAGCAAGAGGTGCATATAAAATACAAGTAGATAATCCCGCTAAATTCTTAACCAAACTTGTCGGGAATAATATGAATATAATGAATCAATCGGAACTCTTGGATGATTATTTTGCTAATGAATTTCAAAGTAAAATAAAATCCAGTATCACAAAAGCATTAAACGAAACACAAACAGAACTGCTCGGAATTGAAGCAAGAATAGATGAATTCGCAGAAACCGTTGAACCTTTCCTCGGTAATGTCTTTGATGATTACGGATTAAAGATGGTGAAATTCTCTATTGCCGCACTCGATATAGATGATGATGAATTGCGCCGCAGATATGATGAAATTGGTATGGATGCAATAGCCAAAATGCGTAATGCGCAAGCGGACAAAGGCGTTATGGATGTTCTTGGAAATGATTGGGGTAGACAACAAGCAGCAAATATTCTTGGCACTCTTGCATCAAATCCAGGTTCCGGCGGTGTTGCTGCTGCCGGAGCCGGTTTAGGAATGGGAATGGCTGCTGGCGGGATTTTTGGAGGCATGGCACAGCAAATGTTTAATCCATTGCAGCAGCAAGCACAATCACCTTCCACTCCACAGCCATCAGGTAGGTTTACACAAAAATCCGCAAGTACAACACCATCGCAAGACAATAAAAGCGATGATCCGCTTGCTTCACTAAAAAAACTAAAAGAAATGCTTGATCTCGGATTGATTGAGCAAGCTGAATTCGATACGAAGAAAGCAGAAATAATGAGTAGGATGTAAGGAGAAAAAAATGAAGAAAACTAACTTTTTATGGATTATTCTAAATTTAATTTTTTTGGTAATATTTAATGTTTTTTTCTTTATCTTAGGCAGTATTGAGTATAAGGCATCTGCATGGATATCTTATGGATTTATTCACTTTTCATATTTTATGCTTGTATTTACGCCATTATTAATCCGAAGGAGCAAAAGCACAGCAGTATTTGGGTTTTCACTTTATTCAATTTCTGTTGTTTATTTCCTGATAGAATTTATTACAGGAATAGCCTTTATCATTATTTCACCTGAAAAATATACTGTAGCATTACTTGTTCAGCTAAGCATTGCAGGATTTTACGGAATTATTTTGATATCAAATATGATTGCAAATGAACATACCTCAAATATTGAAGAAAAAAGACAATCTCAAATATCCTTTATTAAGGATTCATCTGTAAAACTTAAAGGTCTAATGGAAAGCACAAATGATAAAGATATAAAAAAGAAAATTGAAAAGGCTTATGACGCAATATCATCAAGTCCTATAAAATCACAAAGAGAATTAATGGAAATTGAATATAATATATTTCAAATCGTTAACGATCTTGAATATGTGATACAAGAAGATAATAAAGAAAAAATAATTTCTTATGTCGATTCATTGCTAACATCTATAAACGAAAGAAATATGAAGTTGAAAACATTAAATTGATTGATTAATGAAAATTATAAAAATACAAACTTCAACCAATATATCAAACCACATTTTCATATTTCTGTGTAAGTTCATTTAATACCGCTATATCTTCTGGCGGCATTTTTTCATCATTTCCCAACATTTGTAATACTTGGCTTTTTCCAAGAAGGTTTCGGTACAAGTAATCATTAAAAATATCTGGATATTTCTGAGCAAACGATTTTATAATAGGAGTTACTTCATTATAAGCATTAAGAGCTTCACCATGTCTATTTAGTTTGTTGAGTGTAACTCCTAAATTATTTAAACTATTTGCGAAATCAGGCAGAAAAACATCAGAACTGTATACGGCTAATGTCCTATATATATCCACAGCCTCACGAATTGTTATTAAAGCATTTTCGTGTTGATTAAGATCGTTAAAAATTGTACCCAAATTATAAAGGCTCATAGCCAAATCTGGAAGAAAGGTATTAGGATTTGATACGATTAATATTCGAAATTTATCTACTGCCTCTTTTGCTATGACTAATGCCTCCTCATCACGATCAAGATTACTAAGCTTATTTCCAAAATTGATAAGACTTCGTGCCAGATGATGAGTAAAGAGCTCTGGATGATTTGATGCTAATTGGCGATATATATTAACAGCTTCTTGCGTTACTCTTAATGCGTCTTTATGACGATCAAGCTCGCTGAATCTGGTACCCAGATTATTAAGACTCCTCGTTAGGTGTGAAAGGAAGATGTCGGGATAAGATACAGATAATGGTCTATATATTTTAACAGCTTTCTGTGTTACATCCAATGCCTCTTCGTATCTACCAAGATTACTAAACCTGATGCCTAGATTATCAAGACTTCTTGCCAGATCGGAAAGGAATGCGGCATCTGGATATGAATCAGATAATAATTGATAAATATTCACTGCTTCTTGTGTCGCCTCTAATGCTTTTTCTCTCTTCCCTAGCTTACATAGGTTATTTCCTAGATTATCTAACCCCATTGCCATATCAGGAAGAAAGACATCAGAATATGATTCTGTCAGTTTCCGATAAATATTTACTGCCATACTGATCACTTTAAAAGCTTCCTCGTGTCGGTTTAATTCATAGAAGCTGTGTCCAAGACTATTAAGTCCATCAGCATAATATGGAAGAAATGAATCGGGGTAAGATTCAGCCAAAGACTGGTATATGTTTACAGCTTCTTGGATTGTCATTAAAGCTTCCTCATATAGACATAACTCTTTTAAATTATTCCCCATATTACTGAGAGCCATAGCAAGATATGGAAGAACAGTATCAGGGTGAGATTCCCTTATTTTTTTATACATACATACTGCTTCATTGTAAGCTTTTAAGGATTCTTCAAATCGACCAAGTTCACTGAGTCTATTTCCAAGATTACTTATGCTCCCAGGTAGATCGTAAAGAAAAACTTCTGGACGGGATTCGTTCAATAATCGATATGCTTTAACCGCCTCATGTGTAGTTTCCAGAGCTTCTTCGAATTGCTCAAAATCGCTTAGGAGGTTTCCAAGACTATCAAGACTCCTTGCTAGACCGGATAAAAAGGTACTGGAATGAACTTCAACAAGTGATCGATATTTATTAACTGCCTCACGGTTAACTACTAATGCCTCTTCACGTTGACCTAACTCTATCAGTGCCGTGCTGTAAAAAAGTAAGGCATTTGCATACTCAGATTGTTGATTATATGTGAGGCATTCTTTATGTTTAAGATCGCTTAGAATGGTTTCAGCAACCCAGAGTTGAAGCCGACGAAATGCAACAGAATCACTCGGTAACATTTTCCAAATTTCAGAAGCTAATAATACATTGTTAGATTTATCAAGGGCTTTTGTCAATATATCAGGAATGGGACAAAATGCAGTTTTATCTGCAAGAGAAACAGCGGCACTTACGGCAGGAAGAGAACGGCTACCGATGTGCCTTTCATCAAAAGGGAGTGAAAGCCACTCCTCAATCATTTTTTTTTCAGGATCTGCTTTACAATAATCATGTTCAGCAATACGACCTAATACAGTAAACGCCTGTTGTAGTTCATCATAATCGTCTGTGATGTCAAATATATTATTGAGAAATACTGCATCGGTGAAAGGAGAATTAGCTTTTGGACTGCGAAGTAAACGTAATGTGTCAAAAACAAGGTATTCGCCTAAAAGGTCTGGTTCCAAATATCCAACAATTTTGCTAGAATTTACTGAAGGATAAAAATTGCAGATAAATTCCAGAAATAAATCGTCACTAGGACCTTTAGAGATATTAATAAGATTTGTAAGCTTCTCGTTAGTAGTTACACCGCCAAACAAAGTTAAAGCAGTAAGAACACGAGCTGTTTCTCTGATAAATTTTGCTCTTACTTGGTCTCCGTTGATTTGTTGTCGAAACTGAATAGTCCAAAAATGCTTCTCATAACTGACTATCGTTTCCAAGAGGTTTTCAGCTGTAAAATTTATATTGAAAGCCGTGGCATATGCAGCCATGTGTATATAAAGAATTCTTTCAAAAACAGGAGCAGTCAGCATAGTATAAATATTGGCTTTAATTTCTTTGTTAGAATTGTTGCCATTTATTTTTGTAAATGCTTGAAAAGCACTATCGAAAATACGTTGTCGCATATTATCTTGAATCGAAACGCCTTGTAATTCTACCATATGGTCATGGAGAAAATTACTAATATCTATATTGTTTGAAGAGAGTTCTTTCCACCAAATATCTTTATGACGAGCAATCAATGCTACACGTATCATTCGATCTGTTTTTGCTTTTGCCGCTTCAATCAAAATTCTAAGGATTACGCTTAAATTTGTTCGGCATTCTGCGTAATCAATCACAAAAAAGTAATGATTATCTTGCGAAAATATATCTTTGAAAACCTGATCATTCGGATCAAGCTTTTGTGTTAAAAAACATGTTTGCCAAGAGGATTCCTTATTTTTTAAACGCCGCATCCACTCAATCATTAAGCGTGTTTTTCCGATACCTCCAGTACCGATAAAAAGTTGGATAATGCCGTAAGAAGCGTAATCCGGTATACATAACTTTTCCAATGCTTCGAATTCTGTTTGTCGAAAAATATCTGAGAATGGCACTGCTTCATTTTTGGCATGTAGCAATGTACTCGGCGCGTTATTCGTTAGGTTCATCGATTTTATTCCCAGAACGACAGGAGGAACCCAAATTCCATCCACATCATCAATACTCGGAAGTTCATCTGCAACATTTTCTAAAAATTCTTTTAACACTTTTGCGGCATTTTCTTTTGCTGTATTGTGATGTTGATCATCTTTTTCAGGCGTAGCATGATCCGAAACACCTTTTATTACTACCCACCGTTTTTCTTCAATATGACCAATTTGACCAATAACAGATGCTTCCATTTCCAAGCCTATACACTTTCTTTCATACTTACTAATTTCTTCCCAAACCGCAGGGTTACGACATAGTGCTTCACCAGTTGCTATTGGCGCAGTGTGAATATGAATTTCCGGAATATCTTCATCTAAAAGTTTTGCAAGCTGCCACCACGATTGCGCTAAAGAAAATGTTGTTATATCACATTTAAGCTCAGGAGTTCCATCTGGTAAAAGACCTATTGCCTTTCGGTCGTAACGAAAAACCTTGCTTGCGATAATCACCTCGCCATGCTTTGTATCATTAGGTTTACCTGCACAAATTCCACACATGGCAATAAAATTAGGTCGTAAATGATCGACCATTTTTTGAGTGATTGGTCCTGCGTTGTCAGTTCCCATATCAGCACGAACCAATGCGATAGTAAAACGACGATCTTTTTTTGAAGTGAGCGTGATTTTATGCCAATAAATTTTTAGCAATGGTGATGGAGAAATCCTTTCCCAATTGCCTCCGAAAATTTTTCTTACTGCCGTATCTTCTCCATCAGCAGCAGTGATTATTAAAATATCTATTTTTTCTTTTATTTCCATATTAAATACAATTTATATAACTCTTGGACATATTATTCCTCATTTACATCTCTTTTTTTATCACTTGTTTATCTCTTTGTCTGTATTGAACATACAATGATTGTTCAAAAGTTCTTTCCCATGATTTATCATTAGAAATAACCAAGTACTTCAACTTAGATATTTCTGGTGGTAATCTTGAAACATCATTGTTTGATTTTAAGATAGGGATAATATTCTTATTGCTATTTATTATAATTTTTAATTCCATTTGACAATGATTTGACTGAAAATACACATCATCAAATATAATAATTAATAATTTTGAATTATCTATCATCTTTTTAATTTCTGTTTGAATATTTTCTCCAATAGAGATTGAATCAAAATCATGTAATTTATAATTGCTCGTTGATAATAATATTTTTTTTATTTTTTCTAATTCCTCATTACTTGAATTTGCATAAGACAAAAAAACATCAACTTTTCTTCTCATAAACATTTTCCTAATAAGATATAAATAAATAACAATAACTACCGCTCCCAGGAAAGATGTTAAGAAGACCATTAACAAACTATTATTTGCTAACATATATATTGATGAATCTATTATTTTTGTATCAATAAATGAGATAATCATGACAATAACACTTATAATTGATAATAAAAACACAATGATAGTGGAATATTTATCAAATCTCTTTATTATTTCAATTATTCTTTTCATTTTACATTTCCTCCTGTAAATTGAATAGATAAAATTAGTAAAAGCATCCCAATAGCATCTACAATTATTATTATTCTCCATGTGTTTTTTGGCAAAATCGATTCTTTATCCCAAGTAAATATCCTGATCCCTAATGAGAATACTAACACAAGCACCAAGTAAAGTAATATCTTCATACCATGTAAAAATAAATTTCGATATACCAAATCAGATATTTCATCTATCTGACTACTAATACTCGAAGTTACCGAAAAACTGATGTTTGTTAATAATACGAATATTCCAGCTGTTGCTAAGTCCAATCCTATATTAAGCATTGCTTTTATTGAATCAGAATCAAATTCACCTCTATATGATACAGTCTTAAAAAGAATAACTAATATTGTACTAAATACTGGAATAGCCACTATACTATTTTTTAGAAAAAGAAATTCAATCACTCTATTTATTATTTCTTCCAAAAGTAATCCTCCTCTTAGTGTATCTTTAAGATATATACCACATATAATTAATAAATTATATATATTTCTCCCATAAAAAAGATATATTACATTTAAAATAGTATGATTACTGTTTTAAAACCTTCATTCCCAAATACCCTTTTGGCACGATTTTTGCTTCGAGCTAAGCGAACCATGTGCGAGCAAAAATCGTGCCAATCTGCCCACTTGCAGTGGTCAGACCAGGGCAGTGGTTCATTATCGTAGTATGAAATCTAATCTCCCCTAAAATATAGTTCAAGTTGTCTGATAAAACAATCTCCACGAATGGGTAAGGGGTGGTTTTTTCCCTCAGTAAGTGAAGGGAAGAAAAACCACCCCCTGCCAACCTTCGTTGGCAAAATGTTAAAGGTGGCGGTTCGGAAGTTTTTCTTTATTCTTCATGCTTCCCGTTCTGCGAACCGAAGGTTCGAGCCAATGGGGGTTATTTCATATCTGGAGGTTATTCAATGAATAACACAAACAACTCAGACCTTAAAAGGTCTGCGCGGTTCTATACACCGCAGTTTTCTGAAACAGCGTCAGTCTCTGTCCGCCGTTTCGCATGGTTTCTAAATAAACCAATGACCCAAGCAGTAGAAAAAATCATTCTACTTCTTCCATTCATCATGGACAGTTCAAAAGTCTGTCAGGCTTGCAAAGACAGCCGTAAATGCGGCACTTGCGCATTTAATATCAAAAAACTGTCAGAAGATGAACAGTACAAAATTTTAGCGGCACTTTAACAATTTATTTCCCCTGCGTCTGCGGGGGAAATAATAATGGATGAATTTTAATGAAAGTCAATTATAAACTATCATCTGATAAAATTCCCATTGCCAGAGCTAGCTTTAAAACACCTGCCATTTTCCGAACCCCAAATTTATCATAAATATTTGAAACATGATGTTGAACCGTACTTCGGCTTAACATTAATATCGCCGCAGTTTTCTTTGCAGTATTCCCCTTGATAATATAGCGGAGAATCTCCAATTCCCTATGCGTTAAATACGGCTTTTTATCCGGTATATGATCGTATTCATCAAAACTATCCTTTAAATATGACGGAACCGCTGTTTGTTTATTGAAAACCGTATCAACTAATTTCTTTATCTCCGCTTCACTATCCCTAAGCGACACATAACCGCCGCGACTATAAAAAATAAAACTGGCTGCTACACTTAATGATATATTTGAAGTTGAGAAAACCGCCATTTGTAATTTAGGATACTGTTTACCGAAATAATCCAGCTTTCCAATCGTTTTATCACTAAAGAACGCATCCTCAATAAAAGCCATAACAGTATCAGACTTTCCGGCGTAATCAAAAAAATCGGATTCATTTTCAATCAAATAAAAAGAATAATTCTTTTCTTCATAAGGTTTCAGATAACGGTAAAGCCATTCTTGAATATTCCGATTATCGCAAGCAATGATAACCATTTTTGTACCAATACCTCTATGTCCTTTACAAATACAAGCTGAAGCGATATTTCCGTTTATTGTCTTTGTTGTATACGTAGTTGTCATTCACCGCCTCCTTCGCTTTTTTGCTTTTGCGTTGTTTCAGGAATACGGCTTTTAGTTTTCATCCATTCCTGTATCTCCGTAAATGAAAAACGAACAGCTCTCCCTATCTTTTTGTAAGGGATAAATTTTATCAAAACCCATTTCCTAATAGTCGCAACTGAAAGTTTTAAATATTGCGCCACCTGACCCACATCAAGAAAGATTTCCTCATCATTCATATTCACACCTCTCCCTGTAAAATAAATTTGTATCTTGCATTATCAGTAAATCATATATAGTTTATATTATTAATAAAGAGGTTTTCATATACAAAAAATGGACAAATTTCTTAGCCTATAATAACATACTGAAACTTATATAAACGTATATGAACAAATATGAACATAGATAGCAATAGAGAGTAATACGGAATTTTTTTTTATCGCCGAATTAAGGGTTTTTTGTCCACATTTTTGTTAAAATATCCGGCAATTTCTACTAAAATTTTATGGATAGTTTCGTATTCATCATCTTTCGTGAAGATAATAAGTTTTCTTATCTTGTAATAAAGCTCGTATTCCTTCGCAACAATCTTTTCTAGACTCCTAAAAGGCATTAACTTCAGTTTTAATTTTTTAAAATCTCTGGATTCATCAGGTTTCTTTTTGTTAGCGTTCTTCCCCGCAAGCCTTCTCAGACTATACCGTTTAATCCCAAACGCTTTTTCCGCAGGAGCCCAGAACCCTCCCGGAACATTAAGTGCTTTGGTTTTATCCCAATTTAAATACTCAGCCAGACATGTCTTACTTTTAAGCCACAGACCTGTTTCAGGACTTGTAATTTGTACATAGCCTTCTTTGATGAGGATTTTTAAATCATATTGAAAGTATGGGTAATACTCTACACAGTCATCCAAAGCGCCATTCAATACATAACCGCAAATCGTCATAAACCCTCCGCAGAGAATATATACCACTATAAATTTAAAAAATTTCACAATTCACGGCAATAAAAAAAGGCTCCTACCCGATGTTTTTACATCAAAAGCAAGAGCCTTTTACATCGTGAAAATTCCGATTAAGCGTGTTTTCGCTTCAAAGTCTCTTTTTTGCTTGCTGGAATAAAAGAACGAATATTGCTTTTTACAGATGGTTCAGTATCTTCATTCTGTGTTTCTGGTAAGAATATCGCAGCTTGCGCTTTGGTAACATTCGGTACGTTCATCGGATCAGGATGGTTATACCATTCGGTCATACGCTCCGATTTATGCCCTGTAACGCTCTGGACTTGAGAAATCGTCAAGCCCTGTCGTTGCAGTTCGGTATTCAAAAAATGCCGCCAGCTATGCAATGTCAGTCCTCGGCTTTTTATCTCTTCTTTGGAAATTCCGATTTTATTCAAAGCCTTGTTTAATTCCTTTGCAAAATAATTACGGGTCGCAGGTACATTTCCGTTATTGAGAGAAAAAACATAACCGTTACCGTTCTTAATCATCAGCTTCCGAAGTATCGCAATCATTTCAGGCATAAGCGGAATACTCCTGTTTTCTTTGGTTTTAGTGCAATCCCGATAACCGTCAGAACCGTATTGACCGCAAACAAGAATGTAATTGTCAAAAACAAATTCGCCTCTAAGCCCCATAATTTCGCCAATCCTCATACCTGTAATCGAAGCCAGAAGATTGGCGGCGAATGCAATCTCTTTATCACCCCAAACAGTCCTGTAATCTTTTGGAAATAAAGCCCTCACTTCCTCAATTTTAAGAATATCGATTTTCTTCTTGTTATTTTTCAGCCGTTCAACTTTGTCGCATGGATTGGATTGAATAAGCCCTCTCTTTACCGCCTCGGTAAACATGATATTTAAAGTTCTAAACGCAGCATTAGCGTAACTGTTTTTATAACAGCTAATTATTTCGCCTGTTTTTTTATCAATTTTACCTCTGTCCTTAAATCCCAAAAGCCATTTGTTTACAAGCTCGCTAGTTATTTTATCAAGAGCAAGTTTTCCAAAAAACGGCTCAATTTGACAAATAGATAATTGTTTGCTGATAACGACATAACTGTCATTAAAATCTTTCCTGCTTCTTTCATTCCTGATAAACTCCGAATCAAGCTCCCAAAAGCCGTTGGCAAATTCTGAAAACGTTATCATCTTTTTTCTATCGGGAATCAAAGCCCCGTTCCTGATTAGCCTGTGGCAGAAATTTCTTGCCTCGGTAAAGTTAAGGCATTTAGTAGTCCACGGACCTTTTCTAATCCCGTTTTCATCATAAGCATAGTAATACACTACCTTAACACCGGACGGAACCGCCCTTTTAAACATCGTGAAATCATTGCGCATATCAAACCCCGCATTTTTTGGAAATTGATAACATCTCTGATAACACCAATTTCCAAAGTTTTCCGCATACCGAACCAGCAACGCTAATTCTTTACAGGGTAAGTATTTACGCTTGACCTCATTTTTTGAAATGAGTAAAATGTGCAATGTTCCAAAACTCGGTTAGTTTTGTAAAAGGCTTTTGAAAAAACGTCTTAAAAGACATTTTTTCATTTAAATTTAATGTAGCTTTCCCAAAACGCGAACCTTCGGTTCGAAAGTTTTGGGAAAGGCTCTGCTGAGAAAAAATTATTTCTTAGGAGGCTTTTTGTAAAAAAGATTAACGAGAAAACTTTTGAAGCTGTTTTTTTGAAACAGCAAGCGGAAAAGAACCTGTACGAGAGTTTATTAAAGGCTTATCTAGAGATGATAGGAGAATAATTGGGGCAGATATCAGGATTGTCCACAATAATTTTCCCACAGGATTGTCATTGGTAAAAAAGATAAAGTCCAGCTTGTGGGAAGTCCGAAGCGAAATAAAAGACGGTATCAGCAGGATTTTTTTTGCATTTATCAATGAGGAAATTATTCTGCTTCATGGAATTGTAAAAAAGACGCAAAAAATACCGCCAAAAGAAATTGATATCGCAATGGAACGAATAAAAGAATATAAAAGACTGCAAAAGCACAGCTAAAGCAGTGAGCTCAGTAATAATTTTTTTAGGAGAAATATGAAAGGAAGAGGTCAAAATTTTGAAGATTTCTTGAAAGAAGAAGAAATATTCGATGAAGTTAATGATCTAACCGCTAAAAGACTCATTTGTTATCAATTGCAGAAAGCCATGCAGGATCAAAATCTGACAAAAAGCACACTCGCCAAAAAAATGAAAACTTCAAGAGCCGCTGTTGATAATGTCCTTGATCCGTCATTTAATACATCTATAGATTCCCTTGAAAGATTCGTTTTCGCAATAGGCAAGAAATTAACAATTTCTTTAAGTTAAGTCTACAGACCAATGATGCTATGAACAAAGAACGCTAAGCAGTTATCATCCTCGCTATACGGGTTTAGTTA
>Ga0209755_10007499_pt1 | contig 11805 bp, 10 predicted proteins | sample TergutCo191P1_FD_187301 | JGI IMG/M metagenome (GOLD analysis project Ga0209755, IMG submission 187301) | Cornitermes sp. P1 segment gut microbial communities from Petit-Saut dam, French Guiana - Co191P1 (SPAdes) (version 2) | ecosystem: Host-associated > Arthropoda: Insects > Digestive system...
GGGGGGGGGGGGGGGAAGTGGGAGATGGACAGAAGTAAAGCAACGGATGATAAAATAACAACAGTAATGCTTTCCTCAATCTGATTTGTCCCACGGCTTCCTCCTTGCAGAGATGATCTCTGTATATCGGGATGCCTGCCTTTGCTTCTGTATTTAAATGGCTGCAAGTCCCTGTTGTTCAGTGATTACCAACGTGATACTTAAATTTTAGATCATCATTGGTGTTTATCAATAAAGATAAGGGACATTTAGTCTAAGAAAGACACAAATAACATGCAAGTGGCATCTGTTGATGACAAAATAATAGAAGGCTGAATCAATTTAGAAAAATGTTTAAGAAATGCATTGTAACTGGACAGAGTGTCCAGTCATGTCTTGGATGTTGTGTTAGTTGACAGTAAGTTAATGTTGTTCTTAAAGTTTTGAACCTACTTTCAAATCTCTGCTGTATGTATCTTAGTGTTAAATGAACTGCTGATAGTGGGTCGTCATGCCCTTATAGTTGTTTATTGTTCATATAATATTACACAGTTTTACCTGTCGATAAACATATCAGGTATATCAGTTCAGATTCTGCAGTGCGTTTCAGTAGAACAGCACACAGTGGAGAATGGGACGCTCACATTTCAATTCAAAATCGTGAAGCAGCTCATCAATATCATTGTCAAGGTCATCACTTTCTGACAGCTGAAATCAAGAAATGTGAGTCATCAAACAGACCATTACCAGTCGTGAACATTCATGTCTTCTGGGATGTTACAACCCATCAACTGGTACAGTTACCAGCATTTCAAATGAGCATAGTGATTCTTCAGGGTAAGACTGTTCAAATTCTGGTTGACCACAAAGATGAAAACAATATACTCTTTCAAAATGTCTGTACCTACCTAGCAGTCAACACTGCTATAATAATCTTATATCTACTCATCTTAAATGCAATTTATGGCCATGCAACTGTGGTTTATTGTCAATGCATCATTTTCATTTGGTATGACACTAACACAGTGTGCCATTTCATGTAGAGTCAATAACATGAGAGTTTTGTAACAATTACAAGTAGCTGTTATATAAGAAGGCATATGCAAAGATTGGGCATTTTACTTTTACTTCTTAACACCAACAAAAAGAAAAAGTTTTCACCCCATGGGATTTAAAAATACTGTCAAAATTTAACCTTCCCAAAATAGTAAGAAACACGAATAGAAAGTGTACACACATAAAAATTCCTGCCTTGCAGGATGTACTGTTGTTACCAACAGGATATGCTTATCTATCATCAACTACGATGAAATGCTAGTATACACTACACTGCATCCATCCCAGATGATGGCAATCTTCAGTCACTGCTGTGAGATTTTCAAATTGATTCCTTGCCAATCTGCAGAGGACACAGCACTTTATATTCTTTCACAGCATATAAAATCTATTACTGACTAATGGAACTAATAAAATGCAAAGATTCAAAAATCATTCTTCCTTACAGTTCATGAAACATGCATAGTAAAGGTATGCATTTTAACGAAATATCTAATTTGTACTAATTTGCTATATAATTAGCAATTATTGAGAAGATTAATTATGTAATAATAAGAACTTAATGAAGAGGTATATTGGATTGATGTGGATCCAAATTAAATTTGACTGACAGTTTAATATAGACCTTAACATGCTAGGTCTCAAACACCAAATTTTATGTACTGCTGTTGATCAGCTTTGGCTTTTAAAAAAGCATGATCTCCAAAATATGCATTCATGTCATGTACATCATGCAAAGTATAGAAAATATGAGGTTGAGAACAAATTAAAATGATTATATTCATGATAGGCTCCATATTACTCATCCATAAATTCTTTTATATGCATTTTCTTACTACTCAAAATAGGAAGTCCCACTGCAAATCTAACATCAAGCTGAATGAAAAGTAATTAAATTAACTGCTCTACTGCTGTCAGAATGCAGTTTCATGGACTTTTTTAACTCTTTTTTAAGTCCAAATTTAACTTAAACATGCACAATTCTGAATGCAATGTAATGGCACGTCTTGACATACCACCTATGTTTTTGGCATATAATCCACATATTAATATGAAGTATTACATCAAATGGAATTCATGCTCTCAAATGGTGAGCAGAAAGGGTCTGCAGCAAATATATTTTCAAAATTTTCCCAAGGTATGTTGCTACATCTCCTTTTTCTTTTGTATGTTAGCTTGGCCCTACTAGTAACATAAAACTTACCAATGTCATGAGTTCACAGATCAAAAATGCCCCTAATGTGGCTTCTTCATGGTTATCTTGGATATCAATGTTGATTACATGGACTGAAGAATTATCGGTTGGGGTCCGGCTTTCCAAAGCTGTCAAGGAACAAGGTAACAATATGCCAATATGGTGAAATTACTTTCCCTTTATGACAGTTAAATATACTACTTCTAGTTTCCAATAATGTATGACTTTCATCACATCAAAAATAACTGACAAGTACCTTCAATAACTTGATCATATACTCGTTCTTCACAAGTAACAAGAATATCAAACTTATCCCTGGCAGCCTGGAAACGTTCTGGTCTAGGTTTGATTCGTTTATTTCTGTCTAACATGTGTAGCAGGCCATTTTGTGTGTAACTGTTACAGGGTTAAGGAAACAAATTTTACTCATATTTCAATATAATGTACCCATTTAAAAACACAAACAAAAATTACTGGCATGTATGCATAACACTTCGAATTTTGCCGGGAAGGATACAAAGTCTTGTCTTTTGCAAGGAGATCTTGATATATTTCGTCATACGTGATTCCAAATTCATAGCAGTTTGGTTTGTCTGGGGCTGGCCCTGGAAGCTTCACTTTGTCTCCTGTGCCGTATGATTTGACATGGAAGCCCTGTTTGCTGCAAAAGAAACTATTAAAAATGTCGCAAACCGTGAATCTAGCCCTCCTATTCAGTAGTGTTATCCACTTGGCAATACCTTAAAAAAGCATGGGCTTCCATACTTCTATTCATGTTACTTGAACATATGACAGCAACTCTCAAACTGCTAGTTGTTGGCATTTTGCATGAATGCGAAAATGTGTATAATTGTTGCGAAATACGTCAATTGCGAAAGTGTATAATTGTTGCAAAATCGTCAATACCAATCTTAACCTAATATTAACACATCGACTTTCCGCTCGTTACAGTTACCGTTTATTATTTGTACCGTTATGAACATTAAACGAAATTAATTTTACTGTCCTTAATTCTTGGTGGATACAATGAATTTACGGCAATATTATAAATCGTGGGGGCTGTACAATTTCCCCATTTTCTGTTTACATGGCCTCCTGGCTCCAATGCACAGATCATATAGTCTCCAACACAGATTATCTAGTATCTCCAATGCTTACCGGTATTGCCATTTTCCTTCTGCTCATTAAAATTTTCCCTTTGTACGGGACGAAGGGAAATTACGCGCCTAACTTGGCTTGGAGTTGCATCGATACGCACTTGTGTCAGCGTTGTAATGAAACTCAGAGAAAGTTTAATCGTCTGATCCATGGTTTATTTTACATGGATTAGAGCACAGATCAGATTTACATTTTGTGTTTGTTGTGTTCGAGTGAAGAGCAAAGCAAGGTGAATTGGTATGAGAAAGCAAGTGGCGAAATAACTTGAGCAGCTAGGCTGAGAAGCGTGATGTCAATGTAGGGAAACTTACGTACATGCTTACGCACATAGCTTGAGGATGCAGGAGCCTGTAGAAACTTGAAGTCAGTTTTTTTGTTACAGTGAACGCAGCACACACAAGTTTGGGTTCGATGAAACATGGGCTGACCGATCATTTACTGTTGTTGAGATTCTAGGATATCACAGTGCGTTGTAGCCACAGTGGATGACAGGCCACATTGTTTCCTGTTGAAGCAGGTATGGAAATGATATGCACCCGGCGCTTGGAAAATGTAATTCATGTGGGATTCCATTGGAAACAAAAGTGAGAAGGAAGTTCCTGAATTAATGTCGTACAACAAATTGCGTGTGTTTATGCCACGTCGTCATGTGTTGTGTGCTGCTGCCTAGGCAGACATTTGTGACCTCCATCTGTCTTTCGTATCGGTTTGCACCCACCTATGGGCACGTTGAGTCTTTTTTTTTTTTCGCTCTTCTGTTCTATATGTGTCTGTAGCTTCTTCTGTTAGATGAAAGCATGTGATGTGAGTGGCAGCACACAGTTCTAAACGTTAAATTTTGAACCCTACACTATAATTTTTAAGTACAAAATATTTTGGTTATAAAGTAGGTAGATTTTTGTTTGTTTTTATTTTTCATATTGTTACTGGATTTTTGAGGAAACAACCGATGGCTAAAATGTTGCCACTGGAAATGTCCCATTCCTGGAACATGCTTGCTTTGTTGATGCCTAGAGCCAGTCCTGTGTTTGTGTATGTGTACACACATGTACACACACCGAGAATGATGCAAAAGTCACTTCACACTGTCTGCTGTTGTTTGCACTGGGTTGTATTGGCCTCACCCCTACCTTGATCTCTAAATCAGTCCGTCAGTAGTTTTCCCAAAAGTTTTCTTTTAAGTGTCTTTGTATTTTGAAACGTTCAGAGCAGCTTTGTGTAGTGTTTTTATTTTTCAAAATCCTTGGACATAATGATCCCTCCTGTAATATATTGTTTTCTTTTTCTAGGCAGTGAGCAGTTCTTCAGAACAGTGCATGTGAAGAATGTGAACTGTATCCTATCAGGACAGCAGAGGACCAAATGCAGTGTCTTGAGGTGCTTCTAGCAAACGCTTGGCAAGTTTTATTATAATTTTATATTATGGACATGTGGGCAGTTATACCATGTAGTATGAGATAGGTACCAACATAAATAAGGTTTGTGAGCAACTAGTTGCCCATCGAATTTATGTGGATAAATGAAATTTGTTGTGCAGTTTGTTGGCAGTAAATTTTATTTCTGTTTATCTATTGCACAGAGGATGTATAATTTCAAGGTACTAACATGTTGGATGAACATGCTGTCACTTTTTTTTTTTTTTTTTTTCAGTCTCATCTGAAACTTTGGTTATTGCACGTCAGACTGGATGGCCTGACACCCCAAACGACTATATTATTTAACACTCCCCACCATCATAAAGCTCTTACAGTTACTGTATTTTTCCAAAAATAATTGATGGTCTTCAATTTTCAGGAAAATATCTGTTCAAAATCTGTTTAACCTTGTCCTTGATTATTAGGGGATCCCACATTCTTCACTTCATGAATTAAGAAAACTATCTTGTAGTTAGCTCAATATGGTAAGTTTGCTCCAAACTGAGGGGTAACTACAAGGAGTTTGAATCTTGGTTGCTTCATCAGCTTCAGGTTTTTACTCCAGCCAGGTAGTAAGACTGGTCAGAAACTGCTTCTTTTTTTTTTTCTCCCTGTTCATCCTGAGACTTCATAACACAATCTTTTCCATTTCATATAGGCAGCTAATCCTAGATCAGTACTTGTCCATACCAAACTCTGTTTGTCAGGACACTCCCCGCACTCCAAATACAAGTCATGCAAATAATGTGTGTGCAGTCAATAATGATGGATGTATTTTTCACTCAGCACACCACCAGGGGTATTTGTATTTGCTATGGAAAATTTAAATACAAGGAAATGGGAAGAATTTCTTTGGAGAGTTATGATACCTGCCATTCTTGAAGTGGTGGGCTAAACAATTATTTATTAGTAATGATAAATGAGCTGTGATTTGAAATGTCAAGTGTTGTGCAATGTTACATCATGTTGACTGGTAAATAGTTACATTTTGGAGGAGTGTAGTTCCTCTGCATTTTTGAGAATAGGGTGCTTTGGAAGATATTTGAGCCTGAGACAGACAAGGTAATGGTAGGGGGAGAAGACTACATAATGAGGAGCATTATGATGTGTACTCCTCACCAAATATTATTCAGGTGATTAAATCAAGAAGAGTGAGATGGGAAGGACATGTAGATCATGTGGGGGAATGGAGAGGTGCATACAGGGATTTGGTTAAGAGAGTTGAGGGAAGGAGACCACTTGGCTAATCCAGGTATAGATGAGAGGATAATATTAAAATATATCTTAAAGAAGTTGGATGGAGAGGCATGGACTGGATTGATCTGGCTCAGGATAGCGGTATGTGATGGGCGGTTATGAATGCGGTAACGAAACTTTGGGTTCCATAAAATGCGGGACATTTATTGAGTAGCTTAGGATGTGTTAGTTTCCCAGGAAGCTCCATAGAGTTAGTTAATGGTTTAGTTAGTTAGTTAGTGCATCTGCAACATCAGTAGCTACTGAATTTACTCCAATAAAAGATGACTTCCTCCACCCACAGTTTTCAATTTTCAGTGAAATACGTATACAGAACCTTGTTAACTTAGATAAGATTGTAAAACAGCTCTCCATTTTTCAGATAATAGTTTGGGAAAAGATTCTTGTATTTGAGTAGGTATGGTATGTACCAGTCAACACTCAACACAACATATCCCTAGAGAAAATGACTCTTCATCCACACCACTGTGAGACTTGGTATATGTCATATACCCTGGTACACAGGAACCAATGTTAAGGAGGAAACTGCTGCCTCCATCTTCAGGGTAGAAGACCTGAAGATGAAAGCAGCAAGTATCTTTCAGGCATTTGTAATGGAACAGACTGCTTAAGTGGATGGCTGTGACATTAAGCAATAACCACTCTATGTTATATGGGGTACTGTTAGTACACACAGTAATAGCTATGCTACATAGTTATGTGCAGTATAAGCAGTTCTTGAAATAGTCCATGGACATAATTATCAGCAGGACCTGGTAATTTTGTTAAAGCATTTTGTGGTCATAGGTGCAATAGTGCTTTTGCAGTCTTGCATAAGTGCAAGCAGATCATTAGTTCCCGGAGGTGGTCAGGTTCATACATTACTGTATCCATCGAGTGCTTGATGAGGCCTTGCAACTGGGTTAACTACTCTCATGTCATGGAGTATGCATTCTGTTTACCAATCACTGAACTTGGGAAAATCTCAAATTCTGTAAAGGGGCAAAACATTTTTACCACTAGCAACTCACTTGGTCATTCCAGACATTCTACAGTTTCTGCAAATTTATCAGTGAGTTTCTCTACCAGTATGTTATTTCTTCATTTTGTCAGGCTTTGTGTTGTTCAATCTGTGAGATTCACTCTGCAGTATTACCAGACTTAATCAGTATGAATATGCATTGATTTCTAAGCATGGAGACAGGCTGAGCCTTAGGAAGCTTTGTCATCCTCAGTTATGCTGAATCACACATCAGGGATCACTGTAGACAAAATTGTTTTGTTCAGTTTATAAACCATAGTCATTTCTGCAAAACATGTTGTATACTTTCATGGAAGCTATGTAATTACCTTTGTCACCCCAGTGGAACACCAGCCGCTCGTTGACCCCCTAAGATTCCATCATTCAGTGCTTTGGAACATTTGGAACCTTGCCCCATTCAGGTCACAGTTGAGCCTACATCTGGCACCAACAGTGAAGCCACTAATGTAGGAGACATTGATACAAATGCAACGTCAGCAACACCACTGCCAGCAATCACTGGCACTGCAGCCATAGACTTCATAACTGACAACCAACGAACAATAATAATGGGCAGCATCATACCCAAAATCACCATATGTTGATCTGATGATCTGTTTCAAATCATAGTAACATTTTGCCATGGACTTGAGAAGTAGGGATAAGCTTATGCAGTCAGGATAGGGGAGTTTACAACTTCTGCTAGGGCAAGGACAAGAATTTATTTCAATGACAGTTATGGGGAAATAGGTCAACATACAACAGACATGAGGGATAAGATGCAGACAGACACCAGGCAAGAGAGTACTAACAATAAAGGTATGTTAATACTAATCCTAACTGCAGTGCAACATACTAAAGAGGAAATCACTGAGAACAGTGAGAGGGTCAGTAATCTAACCCAGAGAGCACAGCAAACGAATGAAAACAGAGAGGAGTGTAAAAGGGCAAAAACAGAGAGAATAGAACAGAAAAATGACAGTGCTCAAAAGTTAGGTACGGAATTGCATGAAAACCACAAGAAAGTATGAGAAGCCATGTATAATTGTCAGAGGAACTTAAGAAAAGACTTGATGAGAAAATCCACACATATCAAAATGGCCTGTTGATGTATGGAACCATTGAACACTGCCATGATAGTTCATATGTACATATAGACATATTACATAGTAACACAAATGAATTCTGCACTCATTCAAAACTGGTGATGGGTACACAGCATTTTTCACAACAGTCCTTAGACATATCATTGCAAGTGTTTGAAAAAATTTACTATCTCAAAATGACCCAAAACATTTAACTGTATTATTTGAGTTCATGGATGTGAAGAATGTCTTACGAAATTTGCAATCAATAATAGCCCGGCAGCCATTGAAGGGTGTGTCAATTGCTTTTTTGGTCCACTGCAATATCTGACATTGGTCTTGCACTGTTTATTTGAATATTTTGCAAGTTTTAAGAAATGTTAAGTATCAAAATTCCTGCAACAAATAACCTGTGGTTTTATTTCTGTTTCATTCTTATTGATATTAGGATCGTGATCACCGACTTCTGTACACCCTGTCATGTTTGCACATATGCATGCAGTTTCAAAAAACAGGAATTTAGCCTTTGATTACATAACTCTGGAATTTTATCACCATGAATATTAGGACTGTGATGACAGACCACATACAGCCTGTCACATTTTGTCATCTTTTATACATACTTTGGTATTATTCTGAATATAACAGTTGTAACTATCATTTGGAAATTTTAATGCTGCTTTGTCACTTATGATCCTATAGGTTTTTGACTGGCTAATGATTTTTTGATCATCATCATAAACATCAAGGATTGGACCATTTGATCCGTTCCGTCTCCAGAGTTACGGCTGCTCGTGCCAATGCTTCTTCGGTCTTCCAGTTGTTCTCCTTCCTTGTGGTCTGTAGTATGATTTCAAAGGGATTCGGTTTTGTTGTGGCATTCTTTGCAAATGTGAAAGCCAGTTCCGTCTGTATTCATCTCTCTTGTTTAGTATGCCTGTAATCTGTAGTTCGCGCCAACAGATAATGATTTTTTGATAGATGCATAAAACCTTTGATACAAACATACCCTTAACCTCTCACTACCAAAACACACACAGACATATAAGACATAATCAGGAACTGCCAAGATTTCTGGAAAGCTTCCATGTTATGCTACTGAAGTCAGATGGTACAGACAAAAGATTCATGATCTACCAGTGGTGGTGTGACACGCGCAAGAGAAAAGGCTACATGGACCTTCTAATGGGATACACCTGACATCAGCAGAATTCATGGGAGCCACTTTTTGCCTTTCTTGCAAAAGTTGTTAAGTACCACTAAGCCACCGAGCCTGCAGGAAACTGTGGATGTATGGTAGCCCTACCATAGAAGAACTCAGCTGGTGATAAGTGGAGATGGTGAAGGACATGCTAGCAATGATGAAGAGGCAGATACGGAACCCCCAGTTCCTACATCTGGTGGGGCAATCTTAAGTTCAAAATTGTCAGGAGTTACTTATGCCACTTACGCAGATTTCAACATGTGGAGAGAGCCCTGGTCCTCATTCATCACACTTGACCGAAAAGCAGGTATCATGCCACGATTATTTTAAAAGCAGTATTCCCGATATATATGTATGCATCTAATTTTGTATTTACACTTTACTCTGTAGTATTTTCATTGTTCTAAATGGAGTTGTGTTTGTAACACCTACATATTATTCTTTCCATATCTGCTGACTGAAGATTAGCCTCATAGAATGTTGTATGCAGTGAAACCCTAGTTTTAGTTCACCTTTCAAGTTTCATCTTTTGTGTATATAAACAAAATGGACATAAGGCTAAAGTCACAAGGTTTAAATTTAAAGTGAACATGTTTTTCAACTAAAGTATTACTTTTCTGTTTGATTTTTACACCACCCACATTTAAGATTTTTCTCAGTTTAAGGAATAAAATTCTTGTCCCCCAGACATCTTAAATTGGGGTTCTAGTGTATCATATGGGTGCACTGGTCACCTGTTGAAGATACACTTGTAGCTCAAATATCATATTCCACAAAAATACAGTCAACAGTTATGTGGAGAAAGCTCATGGGCAAAATTCTTACTTACAAACCAACGTAACGCACATCAAACATACACAACAATATAATCTTTCGTATACTCCCACATTTTGACAGAACTCGAACTTCAGGGAGTCCATACAGTAGTGTTTAAAACTTACTAGAGTATAATACAATACAGTAGTAATACATATTGTACTGTAGTGATTTCTGCAGCATGAATTCAAAAGTGTAAGATCTGTTAAAGTGTGGTTAAAATTCTGTATGTTTGGTATATTTTAGGTTTTACCATTGCATACTTACTTACTTAATCCATGGTGCAGCATCCTTCCTGAGCAGCCAACTGGTTTGCATCTACTCAAGAAATTCCCCGCATTTCACGGAACCCAAAGGTTCATTACCGCACTCACAAGCGTCCGCCACCTGTCTCTATCCTGGGCCCCAAGTCCCTATTTTCAACCCTCTTTGCCTGCTGCACGACGCTTCCCCTGGAAACACTCCCTTCCAGAGATCCAAGTGGGGAGTAGTTTACCTCCGGACTGTTTTGTCTCCAGAGCAAGCATCCCACACGTGAGTGTTTCTTAACAATGATTTTTACAGGGAGGGGTTGTTAGCACCTCACCCAACCCCCAAGCTGGAGGACCACCCCTTGTCGGCTGTCCGCGACTGCTTATTCAATTTATTCGCAGCTACCCTCCTTATCGGAGGCCGTTCCTCTATCCGCAACCTGAGGACGCGCCATGCCGTGGTGACAGGGACCCACTAACACAGACCATTGCATACAGACACATAATCTTATTCTTGATCCATATGGATCTTGTCCTATAAATATATCAACATTGTTTATTAAAGTCATAAAATATAGAATATTTAAGTATATCAGATATAATATAAATCAGATGCCTGTATTGTGTGAAATGTTCTGTGTAGAAGATAACATCTTATTGGTTATGTTGTATTGGTCATGTGTGGGTTTTTCACTCAAAGTGTCTGGCACATGTGCACTGTTGTATGTCTTGTATGACTGGAAACTGGATTAAGGTCAAAAGTATTTTGCTCATCAATCAGTAATCCTTTCTGATGAAAAGCTCATATAAAGTTTTCCCAACAATTCTGTCATCGTCCCTTTTCACGTGGCTTAGTCAGTTCCATTGTATAATGTACAGGTTACCATTTATGTCATGTCTGTGTGTAAGTAATATGCTAATTTAGGATTACTGGTTTTTATATACACATAGTGTTTGGAGATCATCTTCAGATGTCCGTCTTGTCTGTATACAATTTTTGCACATTTGGCACATCAGTTTATAAACCCCATTTATTGTATATAGTTCTGTATTTCTTTTGTAGGTTTTAGCATATCAGACAGCATTTCTATTGTCCAGAATGTGATATACAGATCTGTGTGTTGAAACACATCAGTTACCTCTCTAATTAACGAGCTATGGTGTGTAAATGTGATCTGTGTTTCAGTTTCTTGTGTCTCGGAATTATATCGTCTCTGGTCCGTCTTGTGTGTGGTGTTCCTGCCTATTTTACAAGGCCTTACATTTTTGAATACAGCTCCAGAAATCACTATGATATAATAGATATTACTATTGTAATTTATTGTGCTCTAGTAAGTTTTAAACATTGGTGTATATGTTCATTGCAGGTTGTAGAGATGTGCAATGAAC
>Ga0209755_10007500_pt1 | contig 11804 bp, 7 predicted proteins | sample TergutCo191P1_FD_187301 | JGI IMG/M metagenome (GOLD analysis project Ga0209755, IMG submission 187301) | Cornitermes sp. P1 segment gut microbial communities from Petit-Saut dam, French Guiana - Co191P1 (SPAdes) (version 2) | ecosystem: Host-associated > Arthropoda: Insects > Digestive system >...
CCCAGCCCGTGTTTTACACCCTAGTTGCATTCCTGAAAAAGTGGGTGTAAATCAAGAAGTTGTAAGTCAGAAATGATATTCCCATCAAAAAGAAGGTGTCAGCATAACAGTTCACAGCCAAGCATGGAGCTTTAAACTGAGAAGGAGACAGCACAAATTAAGATGTGTAAACTGGCAAGGGGCATTGAAGGAAAAAAGTGTAAAACAAGGGCTGGGCATATGTGTATATGATTGCATGCACAATTCTCACAGATTTATCATTCAGAAATGGAAGTTTGTGAAATAGAACAGTGTTTTTGTATGAAAGTAGCAGTTCTCCAGATGTAAATTGGCAGGAATGACATGGTGATCTATGTGAAGCATTGAATGATTGTGCCCCGCTTTGTTGAAAAGTTGCAAGGTGGATGCAGATATTCAAAAATAGAAGAATGTCAACTGCCATCATGCATCATAGTGGACAGTTCCATGTCTGTTCATACTGACATGTTGGTAACCACAATTGAACAATGCACAGATAAGGCAGGTGCTGAACTGTTGAGGAATAAGCCAAGCATACAGGAGTTTCTGGGTCTACAGTATTCTGAATTTTATGACATGACTTAAAAATGTACAAGTTTGCTGCCAGGCAGATGCCACATCATTGAGCCCTTTGGTGCCAAATGTTATTTATGTAGTGATGCTCAAACTGCAAAATTTTTATAACTGTATTTGCTGTTATGTAACTCCCATTGAAATTCTGGTCTTCTGCATATCACTGTGGGCATTTAATTCCAGGCCCACAGGTTTAATAATGTATAACAGTGGATGCACTGCCAGGCATATCAGTCTGTAATAATGTTGCACACAAAACATTTTGTTAAATTAGGTAATTACAGTCAGCAGTCTTCTGATTGATGTCATCCACAGTCATCACAGAAGTACAAGGTTCGACAGAGTAGGTCACTCATGAAGCTGATGTATAGTTAGGCATGCAATATCTAACATGTCCTTCTTGGTCATCTCTGTGCATAGTCAGAATGTGAATGTAGAGTATTAAAAGTATTTTCTTCTGTACTAACTAGACCATGTTGTCTTGAAGAACTGTCCAGAAGTGGTTGAAAATGCCATCATCTTACATGATATTACTATAGCCCCTTCTGCAAGAAATGTTAACATTCTGTGGCATTGGGTCTTGGAATTGTTACAACACACTCGCTGTTCTCCTGACCTTGTTCCACGTGATTAAGGTCTGATTCCAAAACTGAAGCAGCCATCATATGTGAAATTATTTACAAAAACAGAGGACTTTTTAACTGCATAGATGTGTGGCATAGATTAGTGGGTCAGGTGGTGCCAGTGGTGTTCGCTTTCCCAAAAATTGAAGGGGGGGATCTGTAGGCATCGTCACGGACTACTTTCAAGGTTTTTAGCAGTTGGTACAAGTAGTTTTCATTGTACTGTTTGTTCTCTCTTTACTGTTTGTACCAGTATAAAACCATGATTCAGAGGCGTGAAGTTTGCTTGCGGTGGCAACTGTACTTGTGCTTCCATCTGATAATAAAATTATAAGTAAATGCAAATTAATTTCTAATAGGTACACTCCATGCCCCACATTGCAACATTTTTGGCCAAAAAAAATAGTTGCCATGATTTAATGATTAACCCTCAAACACTTCGGGGTGGGGGAATTTACCTGTGTTAGCCTTTGTAGTTTGATTTTGATGACAGACTGAATTGTCATACAACCCAAACACACACTTTCTCAGCAAGCCTGGCCTTTCATGTAACTACCAAGGTTTCAAATAAAGGGTTTCATTTTAGTGACCGACACTGATGATACATGGAGGGGGGGGGGGGGGGCGCAGGGTATTCTTCCCTTAAATTTATTACCCTAAATAAAATGTATTTGAATTTTCTGTGTTCTGCAATCAGCACATATGAAGTTGCATACCAGTTTGTCTTGCATGTCTGATCTTGTTGCATCCATCAGGCAGATATATTTGTGACCCCAGTTTTTACTTACCAAACAGGAATAGTGATTTTCCTCAGATCAGTGGGTTTTAAACCCCACGTCCAGAAGACTCTGCTGTGAATTCACTCATCTATTTAATAATGTTTTTCAGACTTTGGCATTCACCTAGCTGAGTTTACTGTTGATTCTGATGGACCATTGCCTGTGCGGCAATTAGCATCAGTTCTTTTAAAGCAGTATGTTGAAACCCACTGGTGCAATTATTCATCTACATTTCAACCTCCAGAAACAACAGAACATGCTAAAGTTACTATCAAAGAGCTTCTTCCTCTTGGATTGAAGGAATCTATTAGTAAGGTGTGTATTTTTCTTCAGACTGGTTATTGAAACATTCCATTTTGTGTAACTGTTCTTAAATTCAAACACTGAATTGTCATTATAGTCCTGTGTTTGTGACATGTATTCACTGTTACAAGGCATTTCTCTAGGTCTTCCAAAGTACAGAGCTTCACATCACAGAAGATTTCCATTTACATACTCACCCCAATGAAAATACCAGATCTCATATATTAAAATCTTCAATTTTTTAAATCCTATTTTCTTTCTTCAGGTGCGATCGTCTGTAGCATATGCAATTTCTGCAATAGCACATTGGGATTGGCCAGAGAATTGGCCAGGTCTGTTTGATATATTGATTAATTACCTATCAAGTGGCAATGAATGGGCTGTTCATGGAGCAATGAGAGTTCTGACTGAGTTTTCTCGTGACTTGACTGACATGCAACTTCCTCACATTGCTCCTGTGATCTTATCAGAAATGTATCGTATATTTCAAGATGAACAGGTAAGGGATAAACTACATTTAAGTAAATTATGTTTTAATTAATTGTTCACTTTTGTATAATACAGATTGAAATATTTCGTTTTGCACTTGTTTGGTATGTGTCTACACTTTATGATGTATGGTGGGATACACGGATGGGACAGCCTTCTTTAAACTATGGTGCGAGCCGAGGAAGCAAATGAAGGGAAAGGTTTTAAGAATAACTAGTATTTTGATTGCACTTTAGATTACTTCCTCCAAATGATCTTCATGACATTCATTATATTGTTGTATGGGAAACATAGTTTGGAAGGTCATATTACATTATGGGTGGTATTCACAAGTGAAAATGTTTGTGCAGGTGACTGCTGTGATTATCATTCATGACTTTTTTTTTTTTCCAGACAGAACCATTTTATTGTGAACCAAATAACAGAATTGGTTTTGAGAGGCCAGTAGGCTGTATGAAATATGTGTGGAGAAAGTTCTGTTAGATTTCTTAAAAGTTGTTCTGTTTCATTCTGATCCCCATTCTGTCAATCCCATTGCTGATATAGTTTACATAAGGAACTGGTTTTGAATAAAATATGAAATAAACATGTTTATTTTCTTATTTTTCATACCAGAACAGTGAAAATTAATATTTATAATAAAATAACTACATGGCATAATGATGACACACATATCAGTATTTCAGTTAGTACTGCATTTCATACATTTGAAATAGTTTAGTCTTACTTTCAGTACCCACATTTTTACCTGTGCTTAAACCAGCTATCCTAACAGTATTTCTTAGATGGATGGGTGGTATTTTAATGCAAAACACAGCACTATTCTTCAGAATTTTTCACAGTATGTCATATCAGTTCTTATTTTATGCCGCTAACTGACACAGGTGACAAAACTTGACTCACAACCAATGATGAAACAAGTCACCGATTAATCTTAGGAAGTAAGTAAAGTTCTCTCTGTACTAAAGTATGATTCATGCTCTGAAAACATATGAAGGAGTGAACATTGGGACTAGGTTGAGGCCCTCTTTATGCCTTGGCCACTTTACCGGCAGGGAAAAGCTGCTGGTTACCTTTAAATAGCCTGAGTGGGCCCCTGAGTTGATGTGGATGCTTTGAAGGCACGAAAATTCTCTTGTTTCTGCTGGTGACCGAACCACATTTCTGCACCTCTCTATTCCATAGCCTGGTTACTATACTAACTGCACTATCCCAGCACCATGTGAGAAAGTATGAAAGAATAGAAACAGAGTTGTTAAGCATGGTAGTCACTGCATAGTACATTTTTATTCTGCATGTACATTCTTAGTCTCTTTTTCTCAGAAATATAGTGTTCGAATTAGGGGACGGGCTGTGGAGATCTTCTCCACGTGTGTGTGCATGATATCTGCAATGTCTGGCTACAATAATGGAGTAACAAGAACTCTACTGAATCCAGTTCTGCCCTCATTTTCTGAGAGATTTGTACATGGGCTGCAAGTGCCAGATGGGATTCACAGTGATTCTTGTTTAAAAACTGACATTATTAAAGGTAAATATACAAAATTACTATGATATCCTGTACTTAATTTGCACACTATTCTACATTATATATATATATGTGTGTTTCTTTTTTGTGTAATCTTCCTTTTTATCAGACTTTAGAAATGCTGATGTAGGGTATGTCTAAAATATTCCAGCCCTAGCACTTCTAGTGAAACGAGTGCCAAGGCAGATAGCACCATGGCTGCCACAGATACTGCCTCCTGTGTGGCAGACTCTCACACAAAGTGCAGACATTTACTTGAAGACTGTTGTAAATGGAACTGAGACAGTGGATGAAATTGTGGACTCTGATGGTGAGTTGAATGGAATAAATAATTTACCTGACTCTTACTGTAGGACAGGGTTTTTTTTGAGAAGATGGTAGCTTAGTCTGTCTTGAAATTCCCTACCTTTTATGGGACCTGAAGGTTCCACAGAGCCTGCAGTCCTGAGGAGCTAGTGAAATATTTTGTAATGACATACTTTTGAAAGTACAAAATGTTCATCCTAAACACAACTATTTATTTCTCAAGGAAATCAGCTACATGTTGCAGCTAAATTATATAGCCATTATCAGGTTAACTGTGAAAACAAAAAGGGAAAATTTCACAGCTGCGTGTCATATAATACACATAACATAAAGATATATGCAGCATCAGGAATGAAATCATATAGAGCTCATAAAAATTTTATGTTTGTATAAGTTTTAAAAAGACTGAAAAAGGATATTAGTATAGAGTAATTATAAAATGTATGTAAAAGACAAAATTATAGGAGTGGGGCTTGTAGGCATTATTTGGAGAGATGGCTTATATCTAATTGTTATGTTGTGCAGTAGTGTCTTAATGGAACATGAAGATTACCGCAAGATTTTGGATTTTTAGTATGATTTTTTTATGTGTTTAGAAGCTTCAGATGATATTGATATTTCTAATATATTTAATAAAATATAAAAATAGAATTTAAGTAATAAATGATAAAAAATTTATGTGTAGTTGGATCTGATAGATGTTTATACATAATTCAGAAGTTTATTTGTTCTTATTACCATTTCCATTTTGTTACCATGAGATTTACTTCATGTAAAATCATAAGATGGCCTTGGGCATATCTATTCCCTGTAGTGGTTGGAAACCAACTGTGTTCATGTTGCAGCTTATCTTGAGGGAGGATGGGTGGGTGTGTAGTGTGCTTGTCATAAACTTCACCTTCGACGACAGCCTCAAAAATTTTGTTAGGCTGTATAGAATGTCTCTCGTTTAATTGGTTATCTTCTGTAGTTTCTTTTATATATGTAGAATTCTTATTGAAGTATAGGGCTTGCTTGGTGATCTCCATGTTACCAAAATAGTGGCTGTATTCTAGGAGATGTTGTGCAAATTTTGCAGTTGTATTGTTATTCCTACAAGAAAGATGGTGTACATAAAATCTCTTAGTGAAACTACTGCCTGTTTGGCCAGCATATGCCTTGCCACAATCATGACATGAGAGTTTGTGTATGCCTCTGGTAAGATATTTGTCATTCTCATGATTAATTTGTTTTTTGAGTTTAAGACAGTGTTCTTTAGAATTCTTGGTTTTAAAATGCAGTTTCAAATCAGCATGTTTAAATAGGTTGGTGATATTTTATTTATTTATTTATTAAATCCTCAGCATGCTCCATTACAGTAAGTAATACTACATGCTATTGTAATCTTACATTTCTGTTGTTAGTATTCATTATATCTGTTCATTAGAATGATCTATCTTTTCAAGGTCCATTGAGTTTATGTATCATGTATCTAATTAATTGCTTCAGATTCCTATAGGTTAGTTCACTTTTACTCACTGGCCAGTTGCCTACTTTAAGTATGCTGTTTTTAAGAATTTCTCTTTCGTTCTTTAGCCTTTTGCACTGGAATATCAGATGGTCTACTGTTTGTGTGCCAGTTTTTAATTGATGCAAGTAAGATTGAATATTTCCGTGGCCGGTCATAATTGTTGTTACATTTGGGCTTAAGTTTAGATTCACTGCCAGTCTGCTTTCTATGCAGATTGGTGATGAATGTGGTTTCTTTCAGCACATATTTAAAGACAGCCTAGTTTTCTTCTTAGGTTTATTTTTGTAAGAGTTTTATTGGTTGATTTTTTAGGTAGTTGTTTAGTATGAGGAATGGAAAATGAGTTATTGAATAGAATGTTATGAATAATGTTTTGTTCTCGATGTTGTACTGAAGTGTTTATAAACATTAGGTGTTGAAGTGGTTGTACGGGTATCTGACTGCGGGGTCCTTATGTTCAGTAGGGTGTCATGAAGAGTAGGGGACAATAGTATCAGTAAAGGCGGGTTTCCAATCTGTGGTAATTTGTATGCTAATGTGAAATCTTTGAATCGAGGGATCAAGGTAATTACTTGTGTTTTGAGTTTCTCTTTCTAAACAGGGTTCATACTAGGTGCATTGTGAACATGCCAGAACAGATCACATTCACGTGGTCTTATGTGTGTTTGAACAACATGGGAATTGAAGGATGTAGCATTTGTGATTGTATTTATTTGAATATGTTGTTGTTGTTGTTGATGATGATGATGATGATGATGTTTGGCATATCATACAGTGCCTTGCAATAAAATGTTCTTACTGCAGAACAACTGTCATACATGTCATGTGAAGATAGTGCCAGAATACTGTATCATTAATATTCACCCAGTGACTAGCACAGACTACACTACCCTACATTCCTGTCAGAAGTGAGTGCTTTGATTTTATGAATAGGAAGAGGAGGGATTAAATATCCCTCTGCTTGCTTCCCCTTCCATGAAGTTCATGCACCACCTGTATACACTGGCTGTTACACTGCACCAACCTTTGTTTGTGCTGCACTTGTTCTTGTGTTTTTCTGTCATCTTTGGTCATTTACAAATGGAAGAGCAGGTTTTAGTTTCATCAGTTGAAAACAGTGCATAAATTAGGTTCCTGTAACTCATTGGCATAGTGCAGTCTGAGCATTATGAAGCAGCAGACAACACTCTCCATTTTATAACAGAAGTGACAGAAAATTGCACAAAGCAGTAGCAAGCCAGCCAGGTTGTTTGTTTGTTTGTTCAAACAAAACCAGATTCACCCAGGCTCATTATGCAGAAGTATAAGGATATGTTAAGCTGCACATGGAAAAAGAGGCTTGAACTTCGGCCAGACAATTGGTTCCTCTATCGTGACTGTGCCAGCCCACCAAGTACTGTCAAACAGTGTACAGCATAAGAAATCTACTGTTGGGTTGGTGCACACAGATTATTCATTAGATATACTTCCCATTGCTTTTACCATTATGTAATTTATGGTTTGACAGTGTCTTGTCACACTAACACTTGACTGTATGTATGTTGGCCATATGCATCCTTGTGGTGCTAAAATATTGTTCTGACTGGATAATCAGTTTTCTAGTACTCTGCAGGTAAAGTACTAATTAATCCCACAGTGTTGTATATACACTTTTAAGTCTTCACATGACCGTAGTGGTGCACCTTACAGCCATGAATTCATTAGGGTGCCATACATTTAAAACACCTCTCGCCTGGACAGTAGTTTGAATTTAAAGCCCAGAGTCATTGAAGGGCTAAGCACTGTAATATGAAGACGTACAGTGAAATGGGCATAGAGCTGGTAGCATTGTTGACCTCAGCACTAGATGGAGATGAGTGTTCTGCTTTACCCCAGAGGAAAGAGCATTGAATAGAGATTGTACATGATACTGGGTGGGTGCCAGGGGCAGGAGAATTCTGTAACAATTAAGAACAGATTGCAGTGACATGTGAATGTAAACTTCTGCTCCTAGTGAAAGCCATCATGCCTTAACACCATTTTCTGTCAAGTGTTCAGTCATTTTAATTAGCATTTGAGCCAAATATTTATTCCTGAGAAGCACCCTTTCAAGCATCTAATATCATTGTCTTCCTCTGAATTCTTTTTAGTAGGGGTGGTAACTTTCCCTTTCCCTTGCTAAAGTGCAGTAAGACAGTTTTAACCTGAAAACCCCAACTTAAACAAGTCATGTACATTTTAACTGGATGGTGATAGCTTCTGTGATATATATTTATTTATGGTGAAGCTGTTCACAAAGTGAGTGCTGCCAAATTGTCAACAACTGTCAATACAATTATGGCTTTTGTACCTGGAAGGTAGCAAGTGTGCTGAATTTTTTTACTCTGTCTGTCTTGAGTGTGACCTCAGCTGGTTAACTTAAATCATGTGCCAAGCTTTTACCGTTTCAGCAACCGTGGCTTGCAGAGTGTACTGATTTGATTATACATTATTTACAGGCGAGGTTCTTGGCTTTGAAAATTTGGTGTTCAGCATATTTGAGTTTGTCAGTGCATTAGTTGATGGTCACAAGTTATCCATGAGAGTGGAGTCAGTACTGACAGACCTGCTGTATTACCTAATTCTTTTCATGCAGATAACAGAGGAACAGGTGAGTAATAACAATATAATGAATTTTGTACTCCGGGAACTTTCATGATGGAATCTGAATACTTCATGTACTTGAATTTTATTTTCCTTTCTTTGATTCTCTTCCTTGTGTTGTTTATCAGTGTGTGCTTAGAGCTTTACTAATCCCAAAATTATGATGTATATGTAAAATACACAACAAATTTTTTTATATTTTGCTTGCACAGTCAAGGTGTTGTACCACAAAAGGCGCTGCAGATTTCATGTGATATGTCATACCCATGTATTTGCATTTAATAATGTCATGTATGTTGTATGGTTTTGTGCCAGGTTCTGGTAGTCTGACACTGAGTATGAACATGTTCCATTTGTGTTCTTTCCAAATAATTTGGCGTAGATAAGGCACAATGGTAACAGAATGTTATCTGTGTAGTTAGCATGTCTGATTAAAGTTAATCTTTAGATATATTTATCCAAAACTCTGTTTTGTTATTACTGGTGTCCACTGTAAGGCATAACACATTAAATTGAGGAATCAAAGCCTTGTTTTAATATAATTGTTATGAACTGTAGCGTGTAGTGTGTAAGTGGCTCTGAACCTCTCATAAGACAGACTACAGAATGAATTAATAAATGATGCATGTATTGGATCATTAAGCAGCTACTTCTTGAAAACAGACAATACAGGGAAGAGAAATCAATGGCAAAATAGTTGCTACTCTTTCAGACTTTGTATTTATAATTTGACATATTTAATCTTCAGGTTCGTGTGTGGACTGCAAACCCTAATCAGTTTGTTGAAGATGAAGATGAGAAAACATTTGCTTATTCAGTGAGGATATCAGCTCAGGATTTGTTATTGGTAAGCTTTTTCCTTTTTTTACAAATTTTTTGTTCTTTGTATGGATGAAATTGTAGTTGTAGCCAAGATTCATGAACACTAACAGATCTGTTCTTCTTCCAGTTCTGTGGGAGAAATCACTCATTTGAATTATAACTGGGTAAAGTTTGGGAACCACAAATTAAATTGTAGTGTTTTTTTCTGTGACATAGTTCCTATGCTCCTTCCTGTGTAGGGGCAAGAAAAATGGACTGTTGAGATAATCGTGAGTGTGTGTGTGTGCGTGTGCGCATGTGAGCACATATTTGAGACATTTCCACTTTTGAACCAGTTGATTGATTCCATTGCACTTGGGGTGAATATTATGGATTGGAGGACACCTCAGCTTTGTACTTTTCACTGTCCTGTGGTCACTAAGAAGAACCTCAGTGGATGTGTGGATTTGTAAGGCAAGACAGCCTCTGTGTGACTTATAGGTTCCATAATGATGTGCGGGGTTCCCCCCCACCAACATTTCCACTTTGGTACCAGTTGACTGATTGTCATGGCACTTGGTGTGAGTGTTGTGGATTGGAGTACACATCAGCATCTTACTTTTCACTGTCCAACATTGACTAATAAGAACCCCTGTGGATGCATGAACTTGTAGGACAAGCAGTCACTGTGTGACTTATATGTCCTGAAATGTTGTGTGATGAAAAAATGCAGTACTTACCAAAATATAAGATGGAGAATTTATTCCTAATTCATCACCTGTAAAATGACTGGTCTCGATGTGATCATTAATAAAATTAAATATGATGTGCATAGATATTTTCATAAGAATGATTGATTGTGAAAGGGGGTCATCCTATGTTTTGTAATATACTGTTTGAAACTTTTTTTGAGCTACCAGCATTATTTTGTGGAATGTAAAATAATAGAACAGTGACTGTGCTAAACAGTTTCATCAGCGTCCGTTTAAATAGCAGTAACTAATAAACCATTGGCACTGTTGATATGAACCTTGGTACAGAGTTTGATCGTAAACATACTTTTACATTATATGTGTTTATCCAGTATTCTTTATTAGTCAGCAGTTACCAACAGGACAGTAGTGTTATTCGTTGAGGTACAACAAATCATTTTCTGGAATTTCACATCCATTGTTAGGACATACAAAACTTGAGTCCCCCGAGAAATATTGTCGTAGATTAAAACAGGATAGAATCCTTAAAAAATATTTTTTCTAAAGCAATATAAAATATTGATACCAACTAGAGAAGACTGATGTGTGCCAAGCAAAATCGCCAACCCTGACACTGACATTGGTGCATGGATGGGTCAGGAATGAACAACTGCTTTGGTGCAGGTGTTAATGGACCAACAGACAACCATAGAGAGAGACAATTCCTATGGGCAGCCTCTCTACAGTGTTTCAAGCTGAAGTGATATCAATCCTTAGGTGCACATAACTCCTCTTGTTGAAGAACATAATGAGACAGAGAATACATTTGTGCTATGATAGTAGGACAGCAGTAGCAGCACTTACGAAATCCACCACTGAATTGGCCCTGGTATGGAAGGATATGCAAGTGCTAGAGAAATTACATGGCTCTAATGGACACTTTAGTATGGATACCTGGGCAACATGGAATACCAGTAAATGAAGACGCTGATAAATTGGCCAAGGAAGGGACTAGTTGAGTCCCTTCTGATCACACTATTGGCATCCCCTTTGTTGTAGGTAAAGTAGTCATAAGGAGTCATTGAGAGAGGAACACATCAACAGGGGAAGAACTGTAAAGGTTGTTGCCAGTCCAAGATCCTTATGAATGAACCTCTGCCAAATAGAACAAATGAGCTTCAAGCAATGATTAGACAAGCTTAAAGCAGCTGTGGGGCTGTTAACAGGCCACACAACCCTTAGAGCCCATATGTTTAAACCCTGATTCACACAGTGGCAGGATTGCAGATTGTGCAGGGACAAAAAATAATGTTTGGCACTGACATACAAAAGTTACAGAACCTTGGGTCATATGTCCTTGAAGCTCAAGGATCTAGATAACATGAGGGTGAATGGCCTAATAAGCCTGGCAGCCATTAGCAGGCTTGGCAAAATACCCTAACCCCATTTTAAAGTAGCAAGGAGATGAAATGCAACTATAAAGATCTAGGTGTCATTTGGAACCATAATGGAACCACATGCTCTGTTTTTACTACCACTACTACTACCACTACTACCACT
>Ga0209755_10007501_pt1 | contig 11802 bp, 7 predicted proteins | sample TergutCo191P1_FD_187301 | JGI IMG/M metagenome (GOLD analysis project Ga0209755, IMG submission 187301) | Cornitermes sp. P1 segment gut microbial communities from Petit-Saut dam, French Guiana - Co191P1 (SPAdes) (version 2) | ecosystem: Host-associated > Arthropoda: Insects > Digestive system >...
GGCTGGAACTGCGCTTCGCCGACATGAAATGGCTCGACGGATCTTATGTGCGGTTTAACAGCCTGACGGACATTACCGAAAGGAAGAACAACGAGGACAGGCAGGCGGAATACGAGGCGCAGCTGCGGGACGCGGCGGAGGCCGCCCAGGCTGCGTCCGTGGCGAAATCCACCTTCGTCGCCAACACCAGCCACGAAATAAGGACTCCGATGAACAGCATCATCGGCTACTCCGAGCTTGCCTTGGACGACAGCAACACGCCCATGAAGACCCGCGAGTATATCACCCTCATATTGGACAACTCGAAACTGCTTTTGCATATTATCAGCAATATTCTTGACATTTCCAAAATCGAGGCCGGCACTCTGGAGCTGGAAAGCATCCCCTTTGACATACACGAGGTGTTCTCCCATTGCCATACGGCGATTTCGCCCATGGCCCAGGAGAAAAACCTTATCCTGCATTTTTACGCCGAGCCTACCGTGGACAAACTGCTTATGGGAGACCCGACGCGGCTTATCCAGTCCATCGTCAACCTGCTTTCGAACGCGGTGAAATTCACGCATTCGGGTATCATAAAGGTGTCGGCCATTATCGAAAGCGAGACAGACGACAGCTACAAGTTCAGGTTCGAGGTCAGGGACAGCGGCATCGGCATGACGAAAGAGGAAATCGACAAGATCTTTATACCGTTCATGCAATCGGACGTGAGCTACACCCGCAAATACGGCGGCACGGGCTTGGGGCTTCCGATTACCAGAAGCTTGGTGGAGGCGATGGGCGGGGATCTTCAGGTCGAGTCCGTGCCCAAGATTGGGAGCATGTTCAGCTTTGCCCTTACTTTCAAATCGATAGACGCGCCGGAGGGCAAGTTCTACAGCGAGCCTATTTTGGGCCATATACCCAAGCCGCTGTTTGTCGGGGAAATTCTGGTATGCGAGGACAACGTCATGAACCAAGGAGTGATATGCGACCATCTGGAAAAGGTCGGCCTTATTCCCGTTCTGGCGAACAACGGCCTGGAAGCCGTGGAGAAGGTCAGGGAACGCCGCAAGAATTTTGAAAAGCCCTTTGACCTGATTTTCATGGACATCCACATGCCGGTCATGGACGGCATCGAGGCCGCCACCATTATCGGGAAACTGGACACCGGCACGCCCATCGTGGCAATGACGGCGAACGTGATGGTAAGCGATCAGGAAGCCTACAAGCTCAGCGGCATGAAGGAAACGGTCAGCAAGCCCTTCACCTCGCAGGTGCTGTGGAGATGCCTCCTGCGCTACTTTACACCCGTGGAATGGCTTAACGAGGATGTCGCCAAGGTGAAAGCCGAGGAACAAAGATTCATGCTCAAAATGATGACGCAGTTTATCGAAAACAACCGCAGCGTATGCGAGCAGATCGAGGGGGAAATCGCTTCCGGCAATATCGGCCACGCGTTCCGGCTTGCCCACAGCCTAAAGAACCATGCCGGAATAATCGAAAAGCCGGCCTTGCAGAGGGCCGCTTTTACCGTGGAAAGTGCTCTCGTGAACGGCGAGAACAAGCTTTCCGGTACCGATTTGGAAAGACTGAAGGAAGAGCTGCAGGCGGTCATCCGGGAGATTCAGCCCATCGTAAACGGCACGGCGGTTGAGAAAACGCAAACGGCTAACCTTGACGGGACGGAGCTTCTGGCGTTGATGGCGGATCTGGAGCCTTTGCTGGAAGACGGGAACCTGAAATACTCCGGCTATGTGGAGAAGCTGCGCGACGAGCCAGACTGCGAAACGCTTGTCGCGCACATGGATAATTTCGACGCGCCGGCGGCGCTGGTCGCCCTTGCGGAGTTGAAAAAGAAATGGGTGTGACAACATGGAAAAAGTCCAGAACAGCATTCTTATAGTTGACGACGAAGCGCCGAACATAGCCGTGCTGGCCCGCGTGCTGGGTGACGAATACACCATATACGCGGCGAAGGACGGGGCCTCCGCAATAAGCATGGCAAAGAAACATCTGCCGGACCTTATCCTGCTTGACGTTATCATGCCCGACATGGACGGATACGCCGTGCTTTCAACCCTGAAGAAGACGCATGAGACAAAGGGAATACCCGTCGTTTTTATTACGGGGCTTGTCAGCAGCAAGGACGAGGAAAGGGCGCTTGCCCTTGACGCCGCGGATTACATCAGCAAGCCCTTCAGCGATGTCGTGGTAAAGCTGCGTGTGCGCAACCAAATAAAGATCATCAACGCCAGGCGCACGATTGAATGCCTTTACGATAGCGAGCGGCAGGCCGAGGAGCGGGGCAGGCTTCTGCTTGACGCCTCGCCGGTCGCCTGCTTTTTGCTTGACAAGGATCGCAGGGCCATCGACTGCAACCAGGCCGCGTTGTACCTGTTTGTCAAGGAGCCGGACAGGTCCATTGCCCAGACCTATCCCAATCAGGAGGAACTAAGGAAGTGCGCCGCGGCGGAATGTACCGATTATGAACTTTGCCCGCGCGCGGAATGCCGCATACGCGCCTTTCTTATCGGCAACTATCGCTCCACCTTCCCGAACTACCAGCAAGACAAAGAACACGTCGAACAATCCCTGGCCTCCTGCTGCGCCAAGGCTTTGGAAAAGGGAATGCAAAGATTCAAATTCCCCTACGCCACGTTATACGGCCAGATAATCCTGTGCGAAATAACCGTCATACCCGTCAAATACCGGGACGGACACGGCTTCGCGTTCTATATCCGGGATTTGCGCGAGGAAAAGCGCAGGGAAGCCGCCGAGGAGGAAAACCGCGCAAAAACCCGCTTCCTGGCGCGCATGAGCCACGAGCTTCGCACGCCCCTGAGCGCGGTGATGGGCATAACCGAACTACAAATGCAGAACAAGGAGCATTCGCCGGAAACGGAGGAAGCGTTTCTGTGTATTCACAACTCGTCCAGCCTGCTGCTCACGATTATCAACGACATACTGGATCTCTCGAAAATCGAAGCCGACAAAATGGAGCTTGTCCCCGCGGAGTACGAGTTGCAGGGCCTCATCGTCGATACGGTGCAGCTCAACATGATACGCATTGGAAGCAAGAAGATTACCTTCACCCTGAAAATAGACGAACGGCTTCCGGCCTACCTGATCGGGGATCTGCAAAGGATCAAACAGGTTCTCAACAACCTGCTTTCCAACGCCTTGAAGTATACGGAAGAGGGATCCGTCTGTCTCTCGTTCGGCTTGGAGAAAGCGGAAGCGGACGATGCGCTAATGCTTGTCGTCCGCGTAACGGATACCGGCCAGGGCATGACCCGGGAACAGGTTGACGGTCTTTTCGAGATCGAGTTCACGCGCTTTAACATGCAGAGCAACCATGCCATCGAGGGCAGCGGGCTGGGGATGATGATAACGCATCATCTTGTCACCATTATGCGGGGCGATATCACGGTGGACAGCGAACCCGGCAAGGGCAGCGTCTTTACCGTGCGCATACCGCAAAAAAAATCCGGACCCGATACCTTGGGCAAGGACACGGTGGAACGTTTGCAGAACCTTGAGGTTACGCAAAGATCATTGAAAAAGATTTCAAGCCCTGTTTTCGAGCCGATGCCGCATGGGCGGGCGTTGGCGGTGGACGACATCGAGTCGAACCTCTACTTGGTCGAAGCGATTTTGTCGCACTACCAGATCAATGTTGAAACCGTTACAAGCGGGTATGACGCCGTCGAGAAAATCAAGGCGGGGGAAGTGTACGACATTATTTTCATGGATTACATGATGCCCGGAATGGACGGAATTGAGACAACGAAGATTATACGCGCAATGGGATACGGTCGCCCTATCGTCGCGCTGACGGCCAACGCGGTGAAAGGGGCCAAGGAGATGTTCTTGGAAAACGGGTTTGACGAATACATGTCAAAACCGATTGACCTTGCCATTTTCAACTCATGCCTGACCCGCCATACGGAAACCCTGACGGATAAACGCGGCACAGCCAGGCAATTCACTGCGACGCGGGGTTTTGGCGACTGACACGCTGGCATGTCCCGTTAACAAAAACGCGCGGCGAAGGGCAGGCACTCCGCGCTCTTCCTTCGCACCCTTCTGAGCCGCTGCGGGTCGGGCGTTACGCCGCGACCCGATCTGAGCCGTTCCGCAGGGGTGCACAGCGTCAGGCTGGTCAGCCGCGCGAAAATAATTCTCGGCCTCGACCGGTCTGGAGGCAGGACGCCAGAGAAACAGGGGGGCCTTGCGAAGCGCCTCGGGGCGAGCCGCCATACCGTAATCAAGGCGAGGGACGCTTTCCTGGTGCTGAAAAGCGCGCCGCTGTTCCTGCGGAGAAAGAAGCGCGAGGCCGCCTGTGCCACCGAAGGCAACCGGCGAACTGGAAGCCAGGATGGTGGCGCTGGCCTGCGGCAAGCCCCCGGAGGGCTGCGCCCGCTGGACGCTGCGTCTTCTGGCGGCGAAATGCGTTGAGCTTCAACACAGCGACAGCATGTCGCGATGGCGATAAGCCGCCTTTCAAAAAAACGCGGTTCAAGCCGCGCCTCAAAACCCAGCGGCGCATTCCGCCCGAACAGAACGTCGCGTTCGTGGCCGCGAGGGAAGACGCGTTAAGCGTTTACGCACGTTCGCACGACGAAAACAGGCCCGTCGTTTGCATGGACAGGAAACCGTATCAACTGTTGAGCCACGCCCGTGAGCCGCTGCCGATGGAAAGCGGAAAGCCGGCGCGCGAGGATTTCGAATACGCGCGCAACGGGACATGCAGCATCTTCATATTCGCCGAGCCGCTTTCCGGCTGGCGGCACGCGGAGGCGCTCCCGCGCCGAACCCAAATCGACCGGGCGCGTCGCATCCGATGGCTGCTTGACGGGCAATATCCCGAGGCTGAAAAAAATCGTGCTTGCAACGGACAACCTGAACGCACATTCGCTCTCGTCGCTTTACGAGGCGTTTCCGCCGGAGGGGGCGTTCCGTCTTGCGCGGCGGCTGGGACAGAGGCGCATCCCCGATTTGGAGACGATGAATTCGGAGCTTGCCGCATGGCGCGCTCGGCGCAACCGGTCGCAGAAAGGCGTTGACTGGCAACTCACGGCCGCCGACGCCGCGTCAGGCTTAAAAGACTTTACCCGATGATCGTGTGACCATTTAGCTGTTACAGCCTACTAGGCATGTTGCCCAGCAGGCACTTGTAAAATGGTCTGAACGCCTAGCTATTCTAATTTTGCCCTTGCCCTGCAAGTGTCATTCATCCTTCCCCATGACATGCCGAAGGAATTCGTCCCAGCGAGAAAAATACCTGTGCCGCATAAGCCGTGCGGGGCCTTGAAAAATGCCGCCCTTGCCAGGAATGTGGAATACGTCAGCCGGCGCTCAAGGTCACGGCATTCGAGTATCGTGTGGAGCTGTAGGTTCAGAAGGCTCGGCGGGAAAACACGCCCGCCGTGTGCCTGTTCCCGCATCCGAAATTGCGCTCAAGGCTGTACCCGCGGTCCCTCAGCACGCCGTGACGCTCGCTCCCGATCTTCCGCCGCACGCGACCGCATTCGGTTGGGCACGCGGCGTTCATGTCGGTTATCGATTTGTTCGTCACCTGGCTGTTGAAATAAGTCAGCTTCCTCGCTCCCTCGGTGCGTATGCCCAGGTCGAGATGGCTCACCACGAGCGGATCCCTCTTGCCGTGCCAGACAGGGGTGTATAGTTGATGTGCCTCCGCGTGCGGATTGTGCACTTTTTCCTCCGTGCGTTCGAACTCGTCGCCGCCGCAAGCCGCTTGCACGACTCGTACTTGCGGGCGAAGATAAGCCCCCGAGCAGCATTGGCTTCAGCCAGCCGTATCCATGTGCACACACCTCAAGCTCGCGGCCCCGCTTCTTTTCCCCCCGCGTTCCCGATTGTCTTGGACGGCTGGAGGCGCCCGAAACGCAAGCTGGCGAGGCCGAATCGCGCAAATAATTGAATGCAACCGATTTTATGAAAGCAAAATTCGCATGTCCAGGTTGCATATTGGTTCTTACGGCACAGGTACGCATGCCCCGCACATGCAGCAGGGAAATTCGCTGTTTTTGGATAGGCACACGCTTGCAGTTGATACAACCACCACATAGTTATGTCTTGTTGCGGGCCGCAAAATTTATTACAATGATTCCTCCAGTATAAACAACTCCAACATTTTGCCAAACATCTCTTCCTGTCCAACATGGCGAAAGCCCAATTTCTTAATCACGCCGATGGAAGCCAGGTTCTCGGGATATGACACGGCGATAAGCGGTCGGTGGTTATGGCTTTGCAACACGGCTTTAGCGGCTTCGGTGGCATAGCCTTTGCCCCAAGCGCTTTCATCAAAGGCGTACAAAATTTCTTTGCGCCCGCAGGGCAAACCACGCACACCACAATGCCCTATCAGTTTGCCGCTTGACTGCTCAACCACGGCATATACGCCAAGCCCATGCCCAAAGGTGCTGTTCCATGACATGATATGTTGCGCAACGCTTTCTCTTGGGACGCCTCGTCCTGTTCCCAGATATCGGTAGACGTTTGGGTTTGCCATGATGTCGGCGTAAGCTTGCTCGTCTTGCGGCGTGAATCGCCTTAAAATTAGCCTTTCGGTGGTTAGCATTGTTTTTGCTACCTCTGTGATATCCGCTTCAACCATGAAGCCCCACCCAATGCCGAATTTGTCAATGAAATTGCCTGCCAGCTTGCTGTATGACAGTTCTTCAAAGGGGTCTATAACGGTGCTTTCATCTTTGAAATGTTCATAACATGACAGCAATTCATCTGTGCTTTTGAACATAACAAACAGCCGAACCGGAACATCGGGGGATTTATCTTTGTTGCCGAACCTGTCATTCAAAAAGATTTTTTGCCTGCGGATAACCATCTCGGCATGGGCGATTTCGCTATTGCCAGCATATTCATCTGGCGAAAATTGAGCGTTTGTTATGATGGAGCCAGCCTTTGCAGCAAATGCTTTTTCGTATAATGCGATGGCTTCGCCGCAGTTGCCACGGAAATGCAGGATGAGTATAATCATTTTCATTCTCCTTTTTGCGAAAACCTAAAATTTGCCTTCGACGATCCAGCCGAACGGATATGAAAAATGTTTGTGGCGAAATCTGTAGCCGTCGGCTGTTTTTTCGGCAATGGTTGTCAGCCTAATCGGCCATGTGAATTTCATCCCATTGGCGGCTTCCTTCAGCGCGTACCCAATGATGCGCTTTGCCGCCAAAACCTTGTCTTCTGTTTTCATATCAGAAGCCACTGTTTCGCTAATGTCCTTCATGGCTCTGTTCATCACCTCATCTTCGGAAATTTCCTTTTCTTCTATCCCAAAAGCCATCACCCAGGAAAATCGCCCTGCATCAAAAACGGCGACCTGCTCCAAATCAAAACTAAAGCTTCCTTCGAGCTGTTTTAACGAACCTAGCAATTCTTTATCGGGCTGGTTGCTGCGTCGCAACGCAATTTTCGCTTTCTGGCGTTGGCACGAGTCTTCATACTCCTCCGTTAGTTGCTCAAATCGTTCGTCAGGATAATAAGGTTTGTTAGTGGCAAAATGGAGGGCTGCGATTTTCCATGCGCCGTTTTCTTTCAGCATCATTCCGCTAATTTCACTTGCCCATAAATGCTCTCGCTTCGGCTGTCTCCAATGATGCCATCTCAGACCTAGGCACCAGTTTAGAAAAGACAGGCGTTGCTTGGGGCTTGCGGCGTTTTTCGCAATAGCTTCTTTGATAATTTCGATGGTGTACTCATCTCTTTCGGCAGAATCTTGGAACGTGTATTGCAGGCTGCAATCGGCAAAGAACCAAGCGGCATCTTCGTCCGCTTCAATTTTTGCGTTATCAATGTCGATTTTGAAATCGCCCCAGCCGCCATCCCAATCGCTGCGGATCAGCTCCATTATTTCATCGCGATTAAAGCACAGCTCGTCCGTGCCCGTTCCAAGCGTGAGCAAATCCTCCCTGCTCGAAAAAATCTCCGCAATCAATGAAGGCGCATTTTCTGGGATTTTTTCATCGTACCCCTTTTGGAGCTTATTGAGTATCTCAATTATTTCTTGCATGGCTGCCCCATCCTCTTGAAATTTGTTATCCCTCTGTAGGAAAGCAATTATATCACAACCTCGAAGCGCATGGCAAGTATTTTAGGCATCTTCCAAAAAACCTTGAAGACACAAGGCTAATACTCACTCGCCCGTTACGGCAAACGCATGGTTGACATTTGCGCGTTCGTGTGTTGCAATGAATGCAGGGAGCATATTGATGAAACAACTTATTCTTGTTGCAGACATGGAAGGCGCGTCGGGTATTTTTGAGCATAATCGCTCGTGGAATTGGAATGGCGAAGAGGATTGGCGAAACCATGGTCGTGCCTGCATCACGTCGGACGCACTGGCCATTTGCAACGCCGCTGTGGATTTTGGCATTGACGATATTCTTTTGTACGACTTGCATTTTGCGGGCAACCCAGAATTTAATATCATGCTGGAAAAGCTGCCTTCGATTGTTCGCGTGTTCGATGTGGACAGCAGGTGCTTTTTCTGGCGGCGCATTCGCGGACAGGCTGCGCAAAAGCCCTTCGGTCTGATCACGTTTGGGCAACATGCCCGCAACGGCACTCCGGATGCGTACGCTCCTCATACTATTCAGTCGCCGCCGATCAAGAATTTTTTTGCTAATGGCATGCACATTGCGGAAATCGGATCCGCCGTTCTTAGCTTTGACGACACGCCGTATTTGGCGAATATCGGCTGCCAGGCTTCCATGAAAGAGGCGCTGGAACTTTCCGATAAGATCGTTACGATTCCCGTGAAGGACAAAGCCAAGGGATGGGAGCCGACACCGGACGAAACCTTCAAGCTTATTTACGACGGAACGCTGGAAGCGCTTAAGCGAGCGGGGGAAGCGAAATGCGTGGCAATTGACGCGCCGTACAATTTTTCGATGGAGCTGTGCGACGGGTTTGTGTTTGACACGGAAGCTGAGATTAGCTGGAAAGGCTCGATGGAAGCCACGAAGGCAGAGTGGACGGCTCCATCGATTGAGATTGGGCTTGAGCTTTTCAATAACGTTCGCGCGCTGCTTCGGAAAGTTGCTGCATAACCGGCTTGTTGGAAAAGGCACGCAGAGCCTGGCATGAGTATCCACATGACTATAATGCCGTTATTCGCTGTGCCCCCTGTGATCAAAGGAGAAACTTCATTTTTCGAGCAAGGAAATGCGCACATGGGCGTTCACGCCCTGTCGGCATGGCGACGACAGCGACGCGCAGTTATGCCTGATGTGTGAGCGGGAGTAGGGGCAAGGGGTGCCGCCGATGAAGAAAAATAACGGATAATTCGTATAATGAATTTGACCCATGGGGCGGATTACTTGACTAAAAACACTATTGACGAACTGCAATTTATGTGATAAAATATAACTAAAAGGGGATCTCTAATAAATGTTCTTTATATTGATGCTAGCCATTAATCGCGGCTCGCAGCAGATTTGCCTTGTCTTCAGCCTTGGACAAATCGTCAAACCAGTATTCGCTGAGCAACGGTACTAGCTCATACTCGACGGCAGAGCTGAGCCATTCATCATCAACACCGCCGTCCATGCAAAATAGCTGTGCCCAATGCGGAATCCCGTGCCTAAAGACACCTCGATATCCGCATTTATATCTTCGACAACGGAAACCAGCTTATTATACTTGGCGTTATCTATTTCAACTTGGCGAGCTTTAAAGCCGCTTAACTGAAACGCTGGTTCCATATCGAAAAACGCAAACCGCCGCCGCAACGCATAGTCTATCATTGCAAGGCTTCTGTCCGCAGTGTTCATCATGCCAATAATGTGAACATTTTTTAGAACTGAAAACAGCTCGTTCTTGTAAAGCAGGCGGATTTCCTCGCCTCACTTATCGCTCTCGATGAGCATAAGTAGTTCTCCAAAGATTTTGCTTAGGCTTCCTCGATTGATTTCATCAATTATGAAAAAATACGGGCGGTCGTCATCTTTCTCGGCGGTTTTGTAAAACTTATAGAAAGGTCCTTCTGCGAGATGAAAACTGTTTCCATCAGGACGAAAACCCATGACAAAATCCTCGTAACTGTAACTTTGATGGAATTGTACAACCTGAACGCGGCTTGTGTCCTTTTCGCCCATGATGGAAAATGCAAGCCTTTGGGCTGCAAAAGTCTTGCCAACGCCAGGTACGCCTTGCAGGATCACGTTCTTTTTGCGAGTGAGAAGCCCTCTCAATTTAACGTAAAGTTTTTTATCAATGTAGACTTCATTCAGAAAGTCCACTTCGGAATAGCGACTATAGAATGTGATTCTAGGTTCGCCACCCAAATCAGGGCACTCCATTTTTTGACGATCAATGGCAGGAGTTTGCATATAGTTGCCTCTTCCAGCTTTGTGACTCGAAAGTTGGCTCCATTTGGGCGAGTCAATATTTCAAGTTGTTTTGCGCGTTCATCGTTAAGTAAAAGTGTACGAGATACTTTTTCGGGAGCGAGTCTGCGCTCGATTTGAATATCTACCGCTAAATATGGCTCCATTTTTGAATTATCACCTCGGGGTCGTAGGGGTCTTGGGGATCAGATTCGCGCATTTCAGGAGCACAGGTAATTATTCCAGTTGCGACAATCCCTGCATTGGGGCCAGAAATCCAGATGTAAGCACAATCGCCTGTTTTTATCTGTTTTTTATATTGCTGCACCTGCCAAGTTAGCCTATCAAAATGTTCTGCTGCTCTAATTACATCGTAATAGTTAGGGTTACCCTAAAATATCCATGCAGGAGACTCGACTTGATCTTGAGAAAAGCAGCGTATAGGGTCATGCTTGCGGAATAGGAGCCGTTACTTGTCGCCCTGTCTATTTCATCGAAATTTCTTGCATTGCGAATGATATTTTCTGCTTTTTTGAATTCATCGAATGCAGTATAAAAAACAAGTCTGTATGAACCGCATCTCCCAAACTTAATTTTGCGGTAGTATTTTTTAACACGGCTGTGTAAACATTGATAGTGATTGGGCGATATGATTCACTGGTTGATTTTTTCTGCTTTGCCATCCAAGCCTTGGACTCGTCGCGCAAGCTGTCCCGTTGCTCTGCCCCAAGTGATGTGCTGCTGATCTCTGGTTCCTCCGCTGTTGAGGAGTCGTTTGAGCTTTCAAGAAAACGGACATATTACTCCAGAGCGCTAGAATATCTGTGCTTTGAGCCTTCATTTATTGAAGCGAATTTGTAGTGGCCCATAATTTTTTTGCGAACCACTTCGAATCCATTATGCGTGAGATAAGAAAACAAATCGTTGTTAACAGTATCTCTCAGATTATCCAATCGATTCACGATATTAGCCAACGCACTTATATAACTTTCTACAGTTGTGTCGTCATATGTCTCCCCTCTGTTTCTGCCTTAGGTCTACGTTTGTGCTGTCATCCAAGCCCTGAATTTATCGCGCTGGGCTTCTAGTTGATCCGCATTGATGATATTGAGCATTTCACTTTCCCCCTTTGCTGAAAGTTGGAAAATACCATTTATTTCGCCTGTATGTCAAGCTATGTTTTATGCGTTTCATTATTTGCTTGCAAAAGCAGGCGTATCACACGTACTCCCCCAAACGACACTAGTGTTCCGTAAAAAGCATTCAGGCAAATAACCTTGCCCTTTCTACTCTCCCAAAATCTCGCCAGCCATCCTCGTCCGCGAGAACAAGCGCCTGGACTTGTTCCATGTTTTGATGCAGTCCTTCACAGTCGCCACCATCTCCAGAACGGATCTGAAGCTGCCGCACGCGTTTCTTCTCTATGCACCCAGCCGACAACAGCTTTTCC
>Ga0209755_10007502_pt1 | contig 11802 bp, 8 predicted proteins | sample TergutCo191P1_FD_187301 | JGI IMG/M metagenome (GOLD analysis project Ga0209755, IMG submission 187301) | Cornitermes sp. P1 segment gut microbial communities from Petit-Saut dam, French Guiana - Co191P1 (SPAdes) (version 2) | ecosystem: Host-associated > Arthropoda: Insects > Digestive system >...
ATCTATAACTACTGATGTAGGTTGCAAGCAGGCAGGAAACCGCATAGATGTCCAAGAAGACGGCGAGACTCGTCTTACGCTTGGCGGAACTGTAGCTGCCGGGGATTGGCTCGCTAGCGACGATTCCGGTAAGGGCATTGCTGTTACGGCAGGTGCAATTATAGCGCAAGCGAAAGAAAGCGGAAATCCCAATGAGGTTATCCGTGTAAACATAACCAGATTCACCAAACAAGCGGAGGCATAAAATGTCTGTAACAAATCAAAACTACGTGCTTACGGATGAGCAGACCGGCATGGTCATGAAATTCACAAATCGGGCGAATATAGCCGATCAGGTTATGCCGATTAAAAATCTTCGCACGAAATCAGCGAGCTTCAAGTTTGCAGAACGCAATCTCGCAGACGGCTTCACGGTGCCTAGCACTCTAATTGGAAGAGCAAGCTTGCCAAATCAAGCAACTACCAATATTATAGAGAGAGCTGGTATATGCGAAGATCACGGACTTACAAGATTCATTCCAAAGCGTGATATTGACGAAGCTGGGGAGAATCACGTCGGCGACTTAGTCACTGATGCACTGAGTGAAATTATGGACAGAGTGTTGCTTGGCAGAGAAAAGAGAGTAGCTGATATTACACAAAGTCCAGACAATTACCTTCCCAAAAAAGTCATAAGCACTGCTGCTGGCGATAAATTTAGCAGCCTAGATTCAAATCCACTCAAGTACTTGCTTGAATGTTTGGATAAAAACATTGTGCGTCCAAACAGAATGATTATAGGTGCAAAGGCATGGACTCAACTTCGCATGCACCCAGCCATAGTCAAAGCTATGAATGGCAATGCGGGCGGTTCTGGCGTTGCAACAAAAGAAATAGTTGCCAGCCTCTTGGAACTGGACGAAATTCTCGTTGGTAGAAGCTTGATCAATATAGCTAAAAAAGGCGCAGACCTTGATTTGCAGTTATGCTGGGGTGACAATGTAGCTCTGCATTACTATGAACCTATTGCAGATCAGAGCAATGGACTTGCGTGGGGTTTGACATTTCAGAGCGGCGATCGTGTAGCCACGACCCAATGGAAGGAAGAACTCGGATTGCATGGAGGCCACAACGTAAAGGCTGGCGCAAGCTGGGCTGAGGTTGTAACTGCAAAAGGCGCAGGAATGCTCTTGACCGGAGTTATCTAAGTGTACTGCACGTTGGAAGACATCAAGGCGCATTTGCCTGCAAAGGATATAGCCGAATTGTCAAATGACGGTCGTAACACCATCAATGAAGATGTTGTCGATGCGGCCATAAATGAATCTGGCGTGCTGATTGACTCTATGATAGGCGGCAGGTATTCTCTGCCGTTTCAAAACGTTCCACCTTTGCTAAAAAATATTTGCATTAATTTAAGCATTTACAATTTACAGCAAAGGCAAATAAATTTAGATGACAATTCCGGCATGCGCAAACGCTACGACAACGCAATGAAGTTGCTTGAAAAAATAGCCAGCGGAGAAATATTGCTGGGCGCTCCCATGCCGTCTGAAAGCCCGGGCTTTTTCGCAAGCTCAATGGTTGCAGGCGGCCCCGCTCAATTCACTATGGCTACAATGGGGAGTTTATGACAAACGCCGGAATGATAGAAGAGGCTTTGTGCGACTTTTTTCGTGCCGATACAGAGTTTGGACTTCCAATCGTAGAGGAATCGTCAAGACTTTTGCGGAATGCGCAACCGGGCATGAGCTGGAGCGTAAGCGGGGCGACTTTTGAAACAAGCGAAAGCGGCATTCTAATGGAAAAGATGAATGCCGTTTGCCTGGTTGTAACAAAAAATCAGGGCAGCGAAAAATACAGACGTGCCGAAGCTCACAAGATGAGCCAAGAAATAATATCAAAACTTTCTAAAGTTTCGGTGGTTTTGCCATTAGGTAAAACTGGAACTTTCGAGCCTGTTTCTTGGTCAGACATAACAGCTGATACAGAGTTCGATCAAACGCTTATGCTTGTGCGCATTGAGTTCTCCGTCTCAATGCCTGCACAAGCAAACCAAGAGCTTACAGAAGATGAAAAAGGGAATTCGCTCAAGGAAAATATAAGAGTTGGAGTTAAAAGATTGCTTGAAGCGAAATTTGGATATAGAACTTTGCCTACGCTTGCAAACTGGAAATTTCTAAGCAGCGATGAAACTTTAGCGAAAGTATTTTGGAGTGGAAATAGCGAAGCGATAGATACTTCAGTCCAAAGTTTTATGCGCCGCCAAGATACGCTTAACATAGTAATTGCCGTTCCGAATACGCAGGAAAACTGGCAAGATAAAACTTCGGCGGTTGAAGAGTCTTTTAACTATTCAATGCTTAACCGAGAAAGAATAAGACTTCACATGTCGGATAAAATAGACTTTATCGCTAGCGTGAGCATATCAGGAATAAGCGTAGAATATCCGGCATTGCCCGAAGCTTACGCCGTATCAAAAATATCATTAATCGTGCAATATGCGATTGTTAACCAAGGGGTTTAAAATGGAATTAGCCTTATACAAAAACAGAAGCCTAGGCCTTGCGCCGGAATCCGAGAATGGCGTTGCCGTTCCGGTCGATGCAAGCGGATACGGACTGGAGCTCACCGAGATCACGGCGGCGACAGAGCCTGAGCTGATAGAAAAAACCGTTTTCAAGGCGAGCATCTCTGCCGGGCCGTCAAGGGTTGGCAAAGTCAGCGCATCTGTTTCGGTGGCCGGAGAATTGAAAAACAGCGGAAAGCCTGGCGTTGTGCCAAAAGTTGACAGCATTCTGCAAGCCGCAAGGTTTGGCAGAGAGAATGTTCTCAAAATGACTATTTCCAATGCGCATGAATTAGACTCTCTCATTGCGGGCAAGAGCATTATAAGCTCTGACACAGGCAATGCAAAAGGTTTGGTTGTGGGCTTTGAAGATAATTACATCTACTACGTGCTAAAAGGAACTGCTTCATTCAGCGTTGGAGGCGTTGTTGAATCCGACGCATTCAGCGCAGAAGTTGCTGTTGTGAATGGAATTGGCGGTTTCCTCTATAGGCCTATGAGCGACGGTGATTCACAAAAGACATACACCATTGCAGTCAATGACGGCGGCCTCAAGAAAAACATTTACGGTGCCGCTTGCACTTTCACAATGGAACTCAGCACAGAATCCTATCCATCTTTCTCCGCCCAGTTTACGGGCATAGCTAGCAAAGAAGATTGGGGCACTCCGTTTGGAGAACTGCCGGACGGGATTGAGTGGGAAAGCCATCAGCCTGAAATGGTGGTGAATGGCAATGTGCGCATAGGCAAGGATTATGCTCCGATAACAAGCAGCGTAAGCGTTGATTCAGGCAATGAAGTATTTTTGATCTCGGATTTGAATAGCGATTCCTGGTACAGGTTCTCGGTAGTTACTGCGAGGAACGCAACCGCTACGGTAGCAATTACAGCAGACATAGAACAATCGGCGGCATTGTACCAAAAACTGTTCGCCGGCGAAGTCGCCTCAATGAGCTTCAAGATAGGCACCGGCGCTGGAAATCAGATAGACCTGCTTTTGCCAGCCGTTCAGTACACGGGCATCACCGAGAGTGACAGCAATTCAATGCTTGGGCAGGAAATAAGCCTCAAGCTAACCGGCGATGATTGCGAAATAATGCTTTGGTTCAGATAGGAGACTTAAAATGATTTGGAATAGCAGAAAGCCAAAAACTGTGGAAATTGATGGCGTTAAATGGACCATCAAGCCGTTTAACACTATTGAGCATACGGAATTTATTTGTAATCTAAGGGTACAGCCGGAGACTATCGAAGGGCGCATAAAGCATACTTACGAAACTTTTGAATGGATTTTAAATACTGCGGTAAAAGACATTGAAGGGCTAAAAGACGAAGATGGAAATCCTGTTGACTTCAGCTCTATTCCAAAAAATGAGCTTGCGTTAGGATTAAGTACGCGAGATTTTGATAACATTGTCAAGGCTTTGATAAAAATTAATACTATCCCCGAAGATATTAAAAAAAAATCATTGCAGCAGCCGGAATCTGGCACGGATACATAAAGAGTGAGGATAAGGAAGTTGAAATATGCGGAGAAAGAATAAGTGGCAAAATAGAGAATTACATATTCTCAGACGCAGGAGCGGACTTCCGCTTCCTTCTGGAATGCCTCTACTCTTTGGAAAGATCCGGCATACTGCCATATCCCGGCGGTCTCGCAAACCAACCCGCCGCTTTCGTGGATGCGCTGAAAGCCTGGAACGCTGCACCCAGCATATTCGCAAAACAAAAAGAACGCTTGAAAGACATGATGAAGCGGATGGGGGCTTACAATGGCAAACGATCTAAAAATTAAGATTACTGCAGATGGGGCTCAGGAGGTCGAAAAAAACCTTAAGAAGGTAAGTTCTATTTTCGGCGATTTAGACAAAAACTCAAAGCAAGCTGCTACGGCCATAAATAATTTAAAGACTGCCTTCGACATGAAAGGCATGGCGGCTGGAGCTGCTTCAGTTGCTGTAGGGGCTTTGGCGGCGCAACTAACTGGAAAGGCGTTTAGCGCAGTAAAGAATTTCGGAGCTGAGGTACTCAGGGAAGCGGATCATTTCCGCAAGCTGTCTGAAACAATGGGCATATCCATAGAAGATGTCGCTGGCTTGGACAGGGCGGCCAGTCAAGCTGGAGTGTCCGCTGAATCACTCTCAATGGCGATGCAGGGAGTTGTTGGCGCGTTAGATACCGATGAGACTTCTAGCCAACGCAAAGCTCTTGAGAAATTGGGAGTATCCCTAAAAGATGCAAATGGCCTGTATGTTGATCAAAAGGAAGCATTACTTCGCATTTCCGACGCTTTCGCAAAAGAAACTGATACGACCAAAAAGGCGAATATAGCTAAAGAAGCTTTTGGAAAGTCAAGCAAAGAGATGATTCCCTTTTTGAATCAAGGGAGAGAGGCGTTAGAAAAGCAAGTAAAGGCTTACGGCGATGCGAGCGGCTACAACTTGGATTACGCCAAAAATGTTGAAAAGCTGAACAGCTCGCTCCAAGAAGTCGAGATAGCGGCCAAGGGCGCATTGGTCGCATTTTCGGACTCGGCTTTGTTTAAAGCAGCGATACAAGGAATATCAGACTTATCCAACTCATGGGTGAAATTTTTAGGCGAGCTCAAAAGCAAAGAGGTGATGGCTGAATTTGTCAAATCGAACGGCCAGATGGAAGCGGCTGCAACTCGCATGGTTGATCTCCAAAATGCCCTGAATAAGGCAAGGAGCGAAAAAGCAAGTGACAAAGAAATAAATAGATTAAGCGCAGAGCTGGAAGGGGCTAAAAATGTTTACAAGTGGACCAGGCAGCAGAAAGAGCTGGATAGACAGGCGGCAGCAGAGAAGGCTGATGCGGATGCAAAAAGAAAGCTTGCAAATCAGCAAGAAGATGAAAGTGCAGAAAAAAGAAAGAAAAATACCGAAGCGGCGAGAGCTGCCACCGAGGCAGAAAACAAAGCTCTTGACAACTGGCTTGCAAATTACCAAAAATCAAAAATGAGCGAAACGGAAATTGCACAAGCGGCTTACGATGAGCAAGAAAGACAATTCAATATGTTGCTTACGAAAAATAAAATAACTTATGATGATTTTGAAAAATACATAAAGGCTGCTGCCGATGATTTGGATGTGAAAATTAAACTGATAGACGCTGGAGAAACAAAAGCTTTCTGGGCAGAAATTGAGCGGCAGGAAAAAAGCACCCAAGAGCAGCTATTGCGCATTAGAGAAGCAGTCGCCAAAACAGATGCTGAACGTGATGAAATCGCTCTTGACCGGATAGAGCAAAAGTATAAAGCTGAATTAGCCTTAGCAAAAGAAAATGGAATAGCAATAGCTGACGTTGAAAAAGCCAAAGATGCGGAAATTGAGGCTGTGGAAAAACAAGCGGTGGAGAGGAGGCGGGCTAAGATTGAATATGAATTGCAGTTACGGGAAACTGCTGCGGCCACCGAAGAAGAGCGCGTAAAATTACAAATTGAGCGCATGCACGCTAAGTATGACGCCGAAGCGGAAAGAGCAGGGCAAAACGCAGCTTTGCTGTATCAGATTGAAAGCGCACGAATTGCCGAAGCTGAAAGGCTTGAAAATCAGCTTTTGCAAACAAAGTTGAGTGCCGCTGCCCAATACACAAGTGCGATAGGAAATGTGGCTAAAGCCGCCGCTCATTTTGGCAAAGCTGGTGGCAACACTATGAAAGCCATAGCAGTTACAGAAGCTACAATAAACACTTATTTGGCCGCAACAAAAGCAATGGCATCAGCTCCTTGGCCAATGAATCTTGTTTTGGCGGCGGGAGCAACTGCTGCCGGAATGGTGCAAGTGTCCAACATAAAAGCGCAGAAATTTGCTAGAGGCGGCGTTGTGGAAGGAAACTCCCTCTTTGGCGATCATGTGCCGGTGAGAGCGAATTCCGGTGAAATGATATTCAATAAAGAGCAGCAGAGACAGTTGCTTGAAATTGCAAATGGCAGGCGAAATGGTGGCGAGCAGATCACAATAAATTTTGCGCCGGAAATTCCGCAGGGATCAAATGCAACGGACATAAAAAAGTTTTTCCGTGAGAATCAACCTTGGTTCAACTCAATGCTGGCAAACAGCATTTCAAAAGGGTTAACATCAGCGGGAGTTTTCGCATGATAATAGATGGCATACAGGCGAATATAATTGATTCGGTTATTGCATACGAGAGCGGAATAATATGGAAGGCCGCAAATAGGCGTGTGGAGGCTATAGATTACGGCGGTGATACAGATCACATATCTGCTAAAATTTCCGTATGGGGAACCGTTGCAGATATAGCTGATTTTAGAACTGCCTTAGAGATTGCTACATGCAAAGAAATGATTTTCACCAAAGGAGAGAAACCTTTCGGGCCGGCGTTTGACTGCGAGGGTAGCGCAGAATATCTGATAATAGGCATAGATGACATGATGACCACAGACAAAGGTGTTGCTCAGATGGCGTTTCAAATAGCCGCATCTCCGGCGAACCTTAACCAGGCGTATAACGACATTGAATTTAATTTAGCGAATTTTGCTGTGCAAGAAGTGAGCAGAAAATCGGAAGAGGGCAAGTCCATATTTCAAAAAGAAATCGGATGGGATGCGCTACGGCACGGCTGGAATAGGCCCGAATTTACCATATCGCTGTTGGCAAACTCGCAGATTATGGGTGGAACCATATCGTGGCTTACAAAACTCAGGACAAGCTCCTTTATGGTTAGCTGCAATAACTCTATGATCCTGATAGATGATCAGGTTGAAATCTCAGCTTGCACATCGTTTGGTAATTTGCGTAGGCTTGGCAATACAGGCATGTGGCAAGCGGATTTTGATTTTGTGAGGGCAGAGCATGCTGATAATCTATAAATTGCTGATTGATACCGAAAGATTGGATTTGCAGGATGATCCTTCAATAGGCTTTCAAGGTGGCATTTACCACTTTTCAACTGTTCGCTTAAACGGGTTTCACGACTGCTTTGATGGCGATAGTTTTTCCGAAATCTCGCAACAAAACGCAATCTTGAAGGGTGGCGAACTATCGCTGATGGAAGACGTGCAGATAAAGATCGTATCAAAAAAAGTATTGTCTCATATCATGCGATACGAAATTGATTTGCTTGGCAGCAGGGTTTCCATGAGCATTGCGATTGGCGATGCAGATAAGACTGTATTTGAAAATATGCTAGTATCCGCCTATCCGCAATTAGATGAAATATCGCTAGAGATAACGCTGAAGGATGCCGCATTTGCCAAAGCTGAATTGGCCAACCTAAAAATTCCCCAAGGCTTCGGAGGTAAAAGCCAGTTAGAAACATCTTACGGCGAAGAGTGCCTGCTAAAACTGTACAGGCAAAATGTTCCGGGTGAGCCGATAAGCCAGGGAGTTAGGCGGGTGCAAACTGACTTCACTCAAGAGCTTGAGCAGCAAATGCGAAACTTCCCACTTTTCACCGCTAGGGGCAGGCCGACTTTTACTCAAAATTTTACGCTACGCAGAGTGCTAAATGCCGGATCCGGTCGACCAGCCGAAGTGATTGCGCCATTCTATCATTCGGAGGATTCCTGGCTGGGGCCAGAACTTTTTGGCGTGGTTGGACGATACATTGAAATATGTGCAGGAAAAGGAAAGGGTAATGTGTATAGAATTACGCGAGTACATACGCAGGAAAACGTAGCTGGACCCATAATCACCCTAGACAGACCTGTAGAAGATGGCGAAATATTAGATCCTGAAATTGCCGAAGCAATGGGACTGGGCAGAATACCTGTAGCAATGAAGTATAGCTATAATCAAGATGACAATACCACATCCATAAAAAACCCTATACGCCGATTTTACAAGAGTTCGACATGGGACATTCACCTGTTGGATGACATTATAGAGGAAGGCAATCCTGTATTTCGATTTGTGGACGCGACAAATAAATATGCCGTACCCCGACTGATCAAAGAAATAGAGCCAATACAAAACTTGGATGGATACAGAGCGAAAGTAACTCAAGCGGACGGCTCTTTTTCTGACGCGGTTGTCAATTTAAATTTGCTCGAAGCTAAGGATAGATATTTAATTTATGAATTTCCGACTAGCCCACAGGGTAAAACAAATTTAACTCGCGTTGGCGAGCATCAACCGCGATGGAAAATAGAGCATAGGAATACTGCAGTTCGGGCATATTATCCAGACTCGCAGACCGGACTTGGAGCGCAGCTTCTTTACGTTGGCATGCCAAGCGAAGGTGCCGAGGTGCCGAGAGATTCGGAAGATTTCAGTACGCAGTTGCCTCTTGCCATTCAAGTGGACACGGGACGTCTCGTTGTGGGTGCGGGAGTGGACGCGTCTATTTATTGGCGCATAGATGATCTGCCGCATGACGCAAAATGCAAAATTAGGATAAGATTCTCTTTCGAGATAGGTTTTAATGCAAATATAGCGTTGCGAGCATTGCTGGTTGATGATGTGGGGACCGTCATAGAAGCGAAAAATTACAACATAAGGGCTGATGAAGATAGAAATCCAGTCGATGACCGCATGCTTTATGCGCCAGGCACGAAAATATCGCTAACGCATAATAAAACAACGAGTTCCTATCCGTCCACTCCAACCCCTGAACTTGATGACCTGCTCATTAAATTGAGAAATCTATTAGTCTTCAACTACAATGGCAACGCTAAGTATATATACTTGCAGATGTTTTTTGGCGGCCCTATGCATGATAACTCATCTATAGAAGCATTGCGATTTGCGGCACTGCCTGTTGCGTACGAGCAGGAGATAGATGTAGATGCTATGCAGCTTATAGGTAGAGATGTTAGAGATGCAACTGGGCAAAACAGAGATATAGCCAGGAGAACAAAACAACTATGCTTAGACTGCGGTATAAAAGTCGATGAGCAGAGCTTCAACGATGTCGGCGATAAAATACTATCCGTAAACTCGAATCACGAAAATTCAATCCCATTCATACCCTTCGTTCACGGCGATAAATTCATAGATAAATTAGCTGAAATATGCCGTGCCGCAAACTTTTCAATATACAGCGATGGATCAAGACTGCGCGCCAAATACTTCTTTGATTCAAGTAGCGAGGAATTGGCAATAACATCGCGGGAAGTTATAAAGGGCAGCGTAACCGTCAGACCTGCCGCATTCAATTCTATCGCTACAGAATGGAATTTTTCCGCAAATACTTGGGGTGGCGCAAAAACACTCTCCCTAGAAGCTACTGAAGAGTTTCCCGGCGGGGACTGGCAAGTGTCGGGACGTGGTTTTGTTGGGTCTCTGAGCCATGTAGAGTACATAACTGAGCGCAACATGCCGAGCTTTGGCATTTGGTTTCCAAGGTATAGCGGTCCCGGCGATATTATTGATTCTATTCGTGTGGGCAGCAAATATAGAATAGATTTGAGCAGTGGCACGAGAATTGGAGTTTGCATTCTAAGCAGCTTGAGAATATCTGAAGATCGCTACGAAATGCTATTCTCGGCAGATTCTCTACATTCCGTTCAGCCACTCTCGGCAGTACCGAATGGAGCGAACATATCTGCGGTTCCGCTAATGCAAGAGCCGCAGTGGCGCGAAGCGGTAAGTGGTACTTTGGATATTGACGAAAGTTCAGCGCATGATCTGTGGGACATATCCAATAAAGCTTTCAGCAAAACAAAGCGGAGAGCCAAACTTGACGAAAGGTACACGAGGCATCAAATAGCTGCCTTTGGCAACGATGAATCTTGGCTGGAAAATTTTCTGAAGGTTGCCGAATACAACGCATTTGCAAAAACAATAGTTTCTTTCAAGGTGCCAATTAACTGTCTGCCGGGAGAGAGTCTCGCCAGCATGCTACTTAAGCGAGTCGTGCTAAAATTTGAGAGGTTCCGAAGCAATAATCTTGAAGGTTGGATAATAGGCTACTCTCTTATACCCACAGAGAACGTGGTGCAAATCGAAGTTGTGAACGCGCAGCCCATTAAGAATATACTTTGGCTTGACGAGAATATATTAGAAAATCAATTGGTAGTGAATGAAGTAGATGTCGCGGCAGAAGTTTATTCGGAGGCTTAAAGTTTGTCAGTTCAAGCAGCAATAGTAATCCGCAGGATAACTCCCTACAGCGATTCGCTCACTTCCGCGAGTAGCACGCGATTGCTTGAGCGTGGCCAGTGGGGATTTGCCACGAAAGACCAAGAGCTTGTAATAAGGGATTTAGAAGGCGAATTTCACTTCATAAAAACCGAAACTGCAATGCTTAAAAGCGTTTTGGTTAAAGCTCCAGTGTTAGCGGTAGCCGATCTACCTCAAGATGACGAACTCGGTACTTTAAGGCTGGTTTCAACTACTGCAACCTACTTCTTTAGGGCCGGCCTTGAATGGGTTAAAATCCCAGATATAGCATGGATTAACGAGCGATTAAATGCCAAACAAGATAAACTTAACCGCAACATCTCTTTAACCGGCAAAGTGACCGGAAGTGTAATGGACACAGGCGGCACATTAAACATTGCAACGGCAATAGCACTGGCTGCCACCGACATCCCCGATCTTGATGCATCAAAAATCACAACAGGCAAATTTGCAGATGTCAGAATTGCGAGCGCGGAAATTTGGAATGCAAAGCAAAACGCGCTCAACCGCGCAATCTCACTTACCGGCAAAGTGACCGGAAGCGTAACCGACACAGGCGGCACACTAAACATTGCAACGGCAATAGCATTAACGGCTACCGACATCCCCGATCTTGATGCATCAAAAATCACAACAGGTAAATTTGCAGATGTCAGAATTGCGAGCGCGGAAAATTGGAACGCAAAGCAAAATGCACTCAACCGCGCAATATCACTTACCGGCAAAGTGACCGGAAGTGTAATGGACATAGGCGGCACACTAAACATTGCAACGGCAATAGCGTTAGCAGCTACCGACATACCAGATTTAGATGCAGCGAAAATCACAACAGGCAAATTTGCAGATGTCAGAATTGCGAGCGCGGAAATTTGGAATGCAAAGCAAAACGCGCTCAACCGCGCAATCTCACTTACCGGCAAAGTGACCGGAAGCGTAACCGACACAGGCGGCACACTAAACATTGCAACGGCAATAGCATTAACGGCTACCGACATCCCCGATCTTGATGCATCAAAAATCACAACAGGTAAATTTGCAGATGTCAGAATTGCGAGCGCGGAAAATTGGAACGCAAAGCAAAATGCACTCAACCGCGCAATATCACTTACCGGCAAAGTGACCGGAAGTGTAATGGACATAGGCGGCACA
>Ga0209755_10007503_pt1 | contig 11801 bp, 7 predicted proteins | sample TergutCo191P1_FD_187301 | JGI IMG/M metagenome (GOLD analysis project Ga0209755, IMG submission 187301) | Cornitermes sp. P1 segment gut microbial communities from Petit-Saut dam, French Guiana - Co191P1 (SPAdes) (version 2) | ecosystem: Host-associated > Arthropoda: Insects > Digestive system >...
GTGATAACTGGTATTTATTTCTTAAGCAATTTAATGCTGAGAGAGCTGCTGGAAAGGATTTTTTTGAGGCATCGTTAGGACCGGGAATAATAACACTGATATTTACTATGTTTACATTGATGAATAAAGCGCTTATCAGTCCTTTTGTCGCGATTGTTGACATAATTGTAACTAAAACAAAGAAAAGAGGTGAGAAAAATGGCAAAGTTTAGCAGTCTTAACATTGATACCTCTGCTTACAAAGCTTGTGAAATTTGCGAAAAAATATTCAAAGGCTACGAGGATGCATGCCCTCATTGTAAAGCATTGTTGATAATAGCTGAAATGGCTCGTCATTCTAATTATGAAGTTGAGTATTAAAGCTAAATTGTCTCCGCATTCGGGCAGAAAATCGCCCATTTGCGGATTTTGGGGGAATTGAAAATTTAAAAGAAGGAGAAAAAATGATTTACACTATTGTGCAATTTGTTGGAATTTCAATAGACAAGGCGCCTATTGTGTACTTCGCACTGGCAGGTACAGCGCTGTGGTATATTTGCGAGTTTTCGACTGAAAAAAAGAAGGATTTTTTAGGAGAATTATTAGAAGAATTATTAGGATTAATACTTTGTTTTGCTGCTTGGCTTATAGTAAGCTCGATATTATTAGTGGTATTATGGGGTTTAGTAGAGGCGCTAAAAGCGCTAACAGGTAACGAGTATATAGGTGCCATCGCCACCATGATAGACACCTACGAAATCCGAATGACATTCTTAGGCATAATACTTAACATTACCGCTGCTTTATGGGCTTTAATTTGTTGGAGAAGCGTGGTAAATAGGTGGTATCAAAAGTGGCATAAGAAACGACTAAAAGAAGAGGAAGCGGAGAAAGAATTACGACAAGCAAAGGAAGCGAAAGAAGAAGCGCAACGTCAGGCGGATTTGGAAGAAAGAAAAAGAAATGCGGATAATTTTAAAGATAACGTAAAAAAATTGTCGAAGCAATTTGTTCAAAATTTACAAAACGCTAAAAAAACAACGGAACTTAGTTTTGAATATAAAAGCGTTGAATTGCAAGGTAAACTTTGGGAGGCTGTAAATGACGCTTCAATTCAGCTGCAAAAAATTGACGATATTGTCGCCGAAGTGAACGCAGAAAAGGAGGAAAAGTAAATGAACGAAAAAGAATTTTATGACGCGTTGGAAAAACCGCAAAAAAACGGAGAATTGTTTTGGCAGAAACTGTTGCAAAGTCAAAATTGCGCAAACGAGAAAGAGTTGTTTCAAAAAGGAACAGCTTTAGCCTATAATCCTTATTTTGTTAATGCGGTTAAAAATGCGGCGGACGAAGCAGAGCGAGCGAGGTACGAGAATGTAAAAAACATTCAAGAAAAAATTGCCGAACTTTTATTGAAAGAGCTTGCCGCAAAAGAACCCGAAGAAAAACGTCTTACAAAAGTACCGAATTTTAGAGAAGAACTTAATATCGCCGAAAGCAAAGCGCAAGAAAGTTTGGCGGAATTAGAGAAAATAGAAAGGGCGATTCAAGAGCAAATTGTTGATTGCGGTATCGTTGCAGGAGAGTATTTAAGCACGCTTGAAAATATACAATTATCTATCGATACGGTTGGCGATAAATCGAGGGACGATATAACGGAGGAAGAAAAAACGCTTTGGGAAAGTCAATTGGAGTTGCTTCAGACAAATAATTGCGCGGAACTTAAAAAAATCCAAAAACTTAAAACGGAAAATCCGAAATTTAAGGAATTTATCGATTTAACTGAAAAACATAAATCTGCGGTACGTCTTAAAGTAAGTTGCGCAATATCCGAGATAGCATCTACGAAACGCAATATTGAAAGTTTTGTAAATTCTTTTGAGAATATGACAACGAGATTTATGCAAGCGAAGAATGATGTCCGTGGCGGCAATTATGCGGGAGCGATAACTTTGTTGTCGCAAGAGCGGTTTGACGAGATAGTGACAACACAACTAAACAACACATTAACAGAAGGAAATTAAAATGGGACTTTATGAAGATATGGGCGAAATTGTGAAAAAAGAACTTGCAGGGGCTAAGGAAGCCGCATTACGTGATTGGCAATTAAAACAAGATAAACTCCGCCGTGAAGAAGAAAAACAAGATAAACTCCGCCTTGAAGAAAAACAACGACAAGAGGAAGAGAACGAGCGCAAAGAAAGAGAACGAATTGTAAAAGAACAACAAGAAAAAGAAGAGCGTATAAAACGCCAGAAGCAAGAAGAAATAGAGCGTAAACGTGCAGAAGACGAGCGCAAAGAACAAGAGCGTTTTGCCGCAGAAAAGCGCGCTGAAGAAGAGCAAAGTAAAAAGTTTAAGGAGAGTGGAGAAAGTGGAAAAGTTGAATTTACGCCTCTGTTTTTGAAGGAATTTGTCAAGGAATTGAGACGTTTTAATACTGATTGTGAAAATATTGCGGCCAATGCAATTGAAAAACAAAAAAACGCAATTTCACAAAAAGAAACTACAGAAAAAAATTTGTTGCAAAAACAAAAAAACGAAATTTCTGAGTTTGTTTCTGATAAAGACAGAGCGCTTAAGGCGTATCAGAGCAAATTGACACAGTTGAATAACAAAGAAAATCTTCAACAAGAGCGCGATAAATTATATGCCGAATACGAAGAAGAGTGTAAGAAAATATTGCAATCGCGCAAAGAAAAACAAGAAAAAGACGACAGGGAAAGAAGTTACGAAGACAAAAAAATCGTAGAGAACTATTTAGAGTCTAAGGACAATTTGCAAAATGAAGCTCTTGCGGAGAAAAAAAGCAGAGAAAACAATTTTGTGCAAACGAAAGTGTTTGAGCCAAACGCTATAAGTGAAGCGTACGCAGAGATATACAACGCCGATCCCATAGACGGAAATTACAAGGTGGAAAATCCAAAGATTTCTCCTGATAATATTCGTATCGCTTCTCTTACTTACGATTTGCCGGATTCGGGAGAGCACGCAAAAACATTGCTTGAAACGCACTACCCGATGTTGTGGAGACATCAAAAATTGTACATTCCTTATTGTATTGATATCAGCAATACCAACGGAATCTACTTTTTGCAAGATAAACACAACAGAGACGGCGTTTATAAAACAATGCAGTCGTTTATTTTGAAACTTTTGTTGCAAGTTCGCCCGGGTTTGATAAAATTAACGCTTTACGACGGTGAAGGAAGCGGTAAAAATTTGATAGGGCTTTCGCATATTGACAAGAGAATAAAAGGCGAAAACATATTGACTGATTCAAGCGAACTTAAAAGGGCTTTGGAGGCGGCTGTTTCGGATATGAACACGACAATACAGAAAGTGCTCGGCTCTAAATATGCGGATAAAACCCTTAAAGAGTATAACGAAATTGCCGACAAACAGGCCAAGCCGTATCACATAATTTGCATAAGCGATTTTCCTAACGGGCTCAGCAAAGAGCATTTGGAATTGATAGGTAAAATCGTAAAAAGCGGAAAACAGGCGGGCGTGTTTATCGTTATGGGCTTGGATACCGAATATGCGCCGAAAAATACTTATGATAACTTAGACCCGTCTCTCCTATGTTCCGAAATGACCGCGATTAAAATTGACAGTTCGGACAGCAAACTGTCTTTGCATTTAAGCGACTCTTATCCTGAACACGATTTGCTTGATGAAATTCAGGAACACATAAGTGCAGAATTGAAAAAGCTGGGTAAGGTTGAAGTAAAACTTGACGGTCGAATCGGTAAGGATAAACTATGGCAAAGCGATTCGCGAGACGGTATTAAAGCCCCTATCGGTCAATTGAGCATTACGGAGTTGAAAGAATTTGAACTTTCGGTGGAAGACGGTTCTTCCGACACGCCGCATCACTGTTTGATAGGCGGCGCAACGGGTTCGGGAAAAACGGTTTTACTGCATAATATAATTTGTTGGACGGCTTGGAATTATTCTCCCGACGAAGTTCAGTTTATTTTGTTGGATTACAAGGAAGGCACGGAATTTAAGGTTTATGAAAATTTACCGCACGCAAAAGTTCTTTCGATTCACAGCGAAAGGGAATACGGAATCAGCGTGTTGGAATACATAAGCGCAGAAATTGAACGTCGAGGAAAAAAATTCAAAGAAGTGAATGCCCAAAATATTGCAACATACCGAGAAAAAACAGGCGAAAAAATGCCGCGTTTTTTGGTAATAATCGACGAGTTTCAAGTGCTTTTAAGCGGCGATATGAAAACATCGACGTTTGTTTCTAAAGCGTTAGACGACATCGGAAGAAGAGGACGTTCGTTCGGAATTAACTTAATTTTAAGTTCGCAATCGCTGAGCGGTGTTGATATTAGCCAAACGTTAAGCCATTTAGGACTTAGAATAGCCCTTAAATTAAATACAGAAAAGGATTGCGACCAATTTTTGGGACAAGGAAACCACGCTCCGTTTAAGGCGTTGCAGAAAAAAGGCGAGGCTATTTACAATGCCAAAAGCGGTTTAAGCGAGGGTAACGTTCGTTTTCAGGTTGCTTATTTAAGCGACAAAGACCTTGCCGCCAAAATCTCTGCATTGCAAGAAAAAACATTAGCTGAATATGGATCCGACACGCCGAAATCAATTGTTCCACGTTTCTTATTCGACGGTGAAGTGAACGCAACATTTGCGGAAAGAGAATATACGCCCGACTATCGCAAATGTAAAGTTTATGTGGGAGAGCCAGTAGCGCTTGAAGCGGAACATACATCTTTTTCTTTATTGAGGCAAAACGAATCAAATGTTTTGGTCGTCGGTCAAGATATTTTGGCAACAATGTCTATTTTAAGTCACTCAATCCGTCAAATTCTTCCGCAAAGCACAGAAGAATGTAAGGTTTATGTTTGTAATAAAGTAAATATGGACAACGAATATTACGGCAAGTTGGATTCTCTGCCTGATGAATTTGGCGACAAAGTAAATCTTTTGGAAGACGACCATGAAATTCAAAGAACAATCGAAACTGTTTTTGATGAGGTAGAAAAGAGAAAAGCGGAAAACAACAAGAACAGAATAATATTGGCTTTTGCGGATATTTACAATGTTCGCGCTTTGCGAAAAAGCGGATATGCCGACTCTCCGCTTACACAAAAACTTACAGGCATACTGAAAGACGGTCCCGGGCTTGGAGTTCATTGTATTATTCACGCAAGCAGCTTTGATAACCTGAAAAATATTTTGGATGCGCTTTCTATGCTGAACGAGTTTAACGTAAGGATTGAATTACGCGGCGGCGACGGGTATAAAATCTTCCAAAGTAACGAAGTCGGAATTGAAAAATCGACACCCGACAGAGAGAATGTTGCAAACATACAAACTGCGCAAATAAACGGAATCAGAAAAATAAAAGTTTACAGTTTTTAACAATTTAACGAAAGGAGTGACAAGATGTCGGGAAATGTAAGTTACCGGACGCAAGCGGAAACCTTAATGGAACTTGAGGCGCATCTTAATCGCGTTGTATATGAAACAGAAATGACAACGAGAGGTTTTCACGCTAAAGTAGATGAGTTGCGTAGCAACGGAGCCTTACCGTCGGAAGTTTACGATAAGGTTATGAGGGAGTTTTATATGCCGTTTTCAAACCTTAGCGGTCAAAGTCGTTCGATTATAAACGACCAAGCGATTCCATACATAAGGCAAGAAATACAAAGATTAACTTGATTAATCGGCAGGTGTTCGGTTCAAGATAAGTTAGACATAATTGTTTGCCTGACTCGTCTTGAACCAATGCTGAAATAACAGAAAGAAAAGGAGTTTGTCTATCAAATACCGCATTTTAACGTTAATATCAACAATAATGTTTTTTGCACAGACGGTTACCGCCAATTTTTCGCACTTTACCTGTAATGGCGGAGCAGACAAGAGCATAACAGTAAACCGTATTAATGCAGAAGGATTATCGCAAGATCAGATACTCTTACCTGAGATAGCGCAAGGAGTATTGATAAGTATTTTTTCGACTTATTCCGCTATACGGATTTTCAGCATCATAACTTTGCATGAAGCGATTCTTACTGATTTTTCCATGAGTGGCCGCATCATAAAAATCGGCGAAACTTATAATTTAGAATTGAAAATCACCGGAAATACAGACAGAATTGTAGTAGCGGCATTTTCCGAAAATACTACTCTTGAAGAACTGAACAATCATACGGCATTTCGTCGCGCGGCGTTGTTTTTACTCCAACAAATGGGTGTAAGCCTTACTGAGAATACGCGCCAAAAACTAACCGCAGCGGCAACCGAAACCCACATACAAGCGCAAACGTTTAACGCGCGGGGCGTTGTCGCCGAAAGACGGGGAAACGAAGCGGAAGCGTTGGCTAATTTTAATGCCGCCGCCATATTTGACCCGACAATGACCGAAGCGCAAAGCCGACTTTCCGTTTTGGAAGCAAAGGTGCGAAGCGGAAACATCGGAGAAGGCGTTCGCAATAATATGGCGTGGCGGCGGGACTGGGTGGTACGACTCACTGAAACGGAGCAATTTTTCGCGGCTTTATTACAAAAAGAATCTATGCCGTACGCGCTGTTTTTTGATGCGGAAAACATAACGCAAGGTCAAATAAATTGGCAAAACGAAACGGTAAATTTGAACATACAAACTCATCTTCACGGTTCCTGTATCTGGACTCTTTCTATAGAACGCGCATTACAAACGGTCTTCGACGGTCTTCGAGCAACGGGGAAAGCGCAAGAATGGGGACTGCAAGGTTGGCCAAGACAAGGCGTGACAAATCTTAACGTTTTCGGAAGACGAACAAGTAATTTTAACGTAGTGTTTGAGTTGTTAAACGCCCAAAACCGAGTTATCGGAACACAAACTTTGCAAACAAGCGGCTTTTGGGAGCTGAATTGGACTGATCGTCCGAGCATTAACGTAAATGCCTCAAACAGACAGACCATGAGCTTTCAAAATGTAAACGCAAATCACATAAGCGGGCAAATGAGCATTAGGGTAGGCACGGTAAACGGAATCCCGGCCGAAACTGCGGCAAGAGACGGACTTTTGCAAATTCGACCGGTTGGAGGAGATTTTTTCGCAGTAAATGATATGTTTAGATTTTCGAGAGGAGTGTTGTTAGGGTTTTCGAATACGTTTTTAGCGCGTATAAGAAGTTCGTCACAGGGTATAGATCTGTTGATTCCGGATCAGATTTGGGGAGACGCAGTTATCGCTGTCGGCGACAGAGCATTTAAAAACATTGCAATACGATACCTAAGGATTCCCGACAATGTCAGGAGTATTGGAGATGAAGCATTTTTCATGGATGAGAATTTTCTCGGAAAAATACGGCATATTACAATAGGCTCAAGCGTTCAAATGAACATAAACGCTTTTAACGTATGGGGCTTTAATGAAAAAAATTCTTTTGTAAGGTTTTACAACGCAGAAGGCAGGAGAGGCGGCGAGTATTTTTTTAGGAATCGAAGAGCTGTTTGGTCTCACGGAAGTATTGAAGTTCTTGCGGAGAAAGAGCGTCGCAGTCAAAGAACAACCTTAACGTTTGGTATTATTGCTCTTTTAGGACTGTTTATATTCGGGTTTGCTTATACGCCGCCTGAAAAATAATAACGTTCAAGAACAGCCGATAGAAATATCGGCTGTGTTTTTGCTTATTAGTTGTTTTTGTGGTGGCGAGCTTGGTTTTCGTTGTGACTAATCTCGGTTTGTCTGAAAGGGCGGAAAGCAAGGGTTGCGAAAGCGTTAAGATTTTAGGTGAGAGATTGAAAATTTATTGCTTCTCGGCGTTCGGAAGCGGCGGACAAAAAATGCAAAAATTTCACTCATTTTTGATTAATTTTATGCCAAAATATTAAAACTTCGATTTCTGTTGTTGGCGAATAGTATTTTTTCCGCGAAAAATTAGTAATTTCACATAAAAAAGAGGTTTTTGTTATGTCTATTGATTTGACTAAAGTGCGGAATATAGGTATCTCCGCGCACATTGATTCGGGAAAGACGACGCTTTCCGAGAGAATTTTGTTTTATGGCGGACGAATCCACGCCATACACGACGTAAAAGGTAAAGACGGCGTAGGCGCGACCATGGACTCCATGGACTTGGAAAGAGAGCGCGGCATTACAATCCAGTCCGCGGCCACAAGAGTAGAGTGGAACGGCAATCCCATTAACCTTATCGACACCCCCGGACACGTGGATTTTACGGTTGAAGTAGAGCGTTCGCTCCGCGTTTTGGACGGCGCAATTTTGGTTCTTTGTTCGGTCGCCGGCGTTCAGTCGCAGTCGATTACGGTGGACAGGCAAATGAAAAGATACGGAGTTCCGCGCCTTGCGTTCGTAAACAAAAACGACAGAAGCGGCGCAAATCCCATAAGAGTTTGCGGACAACTTCGCGAAAAACTCGGACTTAACGCCGTCATGATAGCGCTTCCGATAGGTCTCGAAGACAAACTTAAGGGCACGGTCGATTTGGTAACGATGAAGGGTTATATAAACGAAGGCGACAACGGCGAAATCGTTAAGGAAATCGAAATTCCGGCCGATATGGCGGCGCAGGCGGAAGAATACCGCGAAAAAATGCTCGAAGAAGTTTGCATGTTCGACGACGAACTTATGGAAATGCACTTGGAAGGCAAGGAGCTTCCGACAGACAAAATCCGCGCGGCGATTCGCAAAGGCGTTTTGTCGCTTAAACTTGTTCCCGTTTTGTGCGGTTCGGCATACAAAAACAAAGGCGTTCAGAAACTTCTTGATGCGGTGGAATACTATCTTCCCGCGCCGGGCGACGTGGTAAACAAAGGCATTTCGGCGAGCACCGGCGAAGAAATCGTGGTTCCGACGGATCCGAGTAAGCCGCTTGTTATGTACGCTTTCAAACTTACTCAGGACAAATTCGGCCAATTGACTTACGTTCGCGTTTATCAGGGCGAACTGCAAAAAGGCGTGGAAGTCGAAAATATGCGCACGGGCAAAAAGATAAAAATCGGCCGTATCGTTCGTATGCACGCCGATAAAATGGAAGACTGCGAAAAGGCTCACTGCGGCGATATTGTCGCGCTTTTCGGCGTGGACTGCGCTTCGGGCGATACCTTCTGCGTTCCGGGCACGGGAATTTCGATGACTTCAATGCACGTTCCCGAACCGGTTATTTCCATTGCCATTAAGCCTAAAGACAACAAGTCCCAGGACAATTTGTCGAAGGCGCTCAACCGATTCACGAAAGAAGACCCGACTTTCCAAACATATATGGACGACGAGTCCGGCGAAACTATTATTCGCGGTATGGGCGAGTTGCATTTGGAAGTTTATGTAGAGCGAATGAAGCGCGAATACAGCGTAGAACTTATTCAAAGCCCGCCGCAAGTAGCTTACCGCGAAACGATTGTCGGCAGCGTGGACTTCAATTATACACACAAAAAACAGACGGGCGGCGCAGGACAATTCGGACGCGTTGCAGGCTCAATGAGTTTCTTGGAGCCGGGTTCGGAAAAAGACGCGAAAACAGGCGACGATTTGATTTACTTCTTTGAAAACAGTATCAAGGGCGGCGCAATTCCTACCGAATATATTTCGTCTGTCGATAAAGGTTTCCAAGAGGCGATGAAAGAAGGTTCTATGATCGGTGCGCCCGTTGTAAATGTACGGATGATGATCAACGACGGTTCTTACCACCCCGTGGATTCTTCGGATCAGGCGTTCAGAACGGCCGCCATAGGAGCGTTTCGCGAAGGTTACGAAAAAATTAAAAAGCAGGTGCTTGAGCCGATTATGATAGTGTCCGTAGAAGGCCCGACCGAGTTTCAGGGCGCGATTATCGGCTCTCTCAATCAGAGGCGCGGCGTAATTTTGGGAACGACGGAAGAAGCCGAAACCAAATATTGCCGCGTCGATGCCGAAGTTCCGCTTTCAACAATGTTCGGTTATTCGACGGATATTCGTTCGCAAACTCAGGGTAAGGCGGAATTTACGATGGAATTTGCAAAATACGGCCCCGTTCCGAACAACATCGTCGATGAATTGAGGAAAAAGTACCAAGAAGAGAGAGCCGCAAGAAACAAATAGACAGGTGAATTAAAACAGGCTTGAACGTTCCGGTAAAGGGGAGGGAAAACGTATGAAGAAGGTATTGAAATGGGGACTTATTTCGCTGGCGGCGGTAATTTTACTTGCCGCCGCGGGAGGTCTTACGGTTCTGTTTATGTTGAGCCCCGCTCGGCTTACCCCTTTAGTCAATAGATTCAGCAATGAATTTCTTGACGCAGACGTTCGTTTCGACTCCGTCAATGTTTCGCTTTTTGAGGAATTTCCTATGTTAAGCGTAAGCCTTGTCGGAGGCGAAATAATTTCTCACGCAATGAGAAGCGATACCGCTTACCTTTCTGTTCATCCCGAAAATATCGATACCTTAATAAGTTTCGGCGAATTGACGGTCTCGCTTAACCTCAGAGATCTTCTTCGCTCAAGAGTAAACGTGCGGCGGATTCGTCTTTCGCAACCCATAGTAAACGCTTATGTTTCGCCTTCGGGACGGGCTAATTGGGATATTTTCGGCGAGCCCGATCCGAATGCCGAACAAAAAGAAGAAGAGTCGCCTCTCGATATAAACATAGACCGATTTTCCATAAGAGGTCCGGCGAAGGTAAATTTCCGCTCGTGTTACGATTCTATGGACGTGCAGGCTTCGTTCGGCAGGCTCTCTTTGAGAGGAAAACTTACGCCCGATTTGGAAAAACTTGAGATTCACAGATTTGTTGTCGTAGGAGCGGAAGTCGATTACAGTTCCTTCAAAGATTCCATGTTTTTTAAGGGAAGTATGGGCAGAGTGGAAGTGCTCGGAAATATGACGCTCGACACGGCGACCTTCGAAATAAACAAGGTTTTACTTACTGAAATTAATGCGGATTACAAATCCGTTCCCGACGCAATGGCTTTTAAGGGAACTTTCGCCAATGTGGAAGTGGAAGGAGCGCTCAGCTCCGATATGGCAAGGCTTGAAGTCACGAGACTTTTACTGTCCGAAGTGGAAGCGGATTACAGGCAGGGAACGGGTTCGGGCTTCCTGTCCTTTGTCGGAGCGGTAAACAAAATAGACCTCGAAGGCACGCTAACGCTTGACACCTCAAGATTCGAGGTTGATAAATTTGAAACTTTCGGCGTGAAATTCGACGTGGTATTGGGCGAAAGCGGCGATATAAGAGCCCGCGTTTGGCTCGACAGCAATATAGTGGAAACAGTAGAACCCCGCAGGGTTTACAATATAAGAGCGGACGGCGCGGTGACAGCATTTTTGGACAATGTGAAATATACGGATTCGCTTCCGTTACGCACAAACGGAAATGTCCTGTTTAATCTCGAAAATATTCAGGTCTTGGGATTTCAAGACTTTAAACTTACGGTGGCAAATCTTCCTGAGCTTACGGTAAACGGAGAACTTTTACTTTCCGCCGATAACGTGCATACCGATCTCAACGTCGGCGTTACGGCTTTGCCTTTGCAGTCGCTTCTTTCGCTTATTCCTCCGGCTTATGCGGAAGAAACAAAAAAAGTGCGAACAAATATGCGGCTCAGCGCCAACGCAAAAATTAACGGCTATTACGACTTTGCGCCGGGAAGACTTCCGACGGTCGTCGCCGATTTTAGAATACCGGGCGGAAATCTCACATACAGACAAAGCGCGGAAGAAGAGGCGAAAATCGACAACTTCGCCATAGACGCTTCCCTTACTTTCGACCACGCCGCGCCGAGAAGAACGGGGATAAACGTCCGAAACATAAGCCTTGAAGCCGTAGGAGCGACGCTGAACGGAAATCTTCGCGCGACAAAC
>Ga0209755_10007504_pt1 | contig 11800 bp, 10 predicted proteins | sample TergutCo191P1_FD_187301 | JGI IMG/M metagenome (GOLD analysis project Ga0209755, IMG submission 187301) | Cornitermes sp. P1 segment gut microbial communities from Petit-Saut dam, French Guiana - Co191P1 (SPAdes) (version 2) | ecosystem: Host-associated > Arthropoda: Insects > Digestive system...
CCCCCCCCCCATGTCGCTTCTTCGTCAGGCGGTCATGGAGAGAATTTAAGAAATTTACAGAATTTAATTTTAATGGAGGGCAAGGTGAAAAATCTTGCCTTTTTGCTTTTAATAATGGCGGTAAACATTTTTCCTTTCGGTTCTTTAATAACAAACAAAAAGATAGAGGTTTTATATGAAAACTAATCGTTTTCTCTTGGCGGCAAGCCTCTCGCTTGCTATGGCATTCACATTTTCCTGCGGCACAGTTGAAAATGCTTCAGAGGAAGGCAACTTTGATTCAAATGGAGTTTCAAACTCTGGTGGAGGCGGCTTAAGTTCAAGTGGCGGTTCAAACTTTGGCGGCAACTCAAGTTCAAGTGGCATCTCAAGCTCTGGTGTCGTAGGTTCTAGTTCAAGTGGCATCTCAAGCTCTGGTGTCGTAGGTTCTAGTTCAAGTGGAACTTCAAGCTCTGGGGGTAACAGCTCCAGTTCGAGTGTCAGAACTTTTGTGGATGACCGTGATGGCAAGACTTATAAATTGGCCGAAATAGGCGAGCAGGTTTGGATGGCGGAGAATTTGAATTACGATGTAAGCGATAGCCACTGTTATGATGATGATCCTGCCAACTGTGTCAAATACGGTCGGTTGTATAATTGGGCAACAGCCATGGTTCTTGACGAAAGTTGCAATGACGGATACTTCACTTGCGCAGATCAAATACAAACTCCCAAGCACCAAGGTATTTGCCCTGAAGGCTGGCATATTCCGAGTAATGCGGATTGGGATAAATTACTCCGCTACGTAGACGGCACAACAGGCACTTCAAGCCCTTATCGGAGTAGTCTGGCAGGCCGACATTTGAAGGCACAGACTGGCTGGGAACTCTGCGGCCCCTCTGGTTATTATGAATGCAAAGACACTTACGGCTTTTCAGCTTTGCCGGGTGGCATCGACGGCGCTTCTGTCGGCAGCGGCGGCAGCTGGTGGAGTGCCAGTGAGTCAGTGAAGACTGAATGTGTTATTGCTTGTTTTCATGCCTACAGGTTGAGTATGAGCTACAGCTGGGATGGCGCTTCATGCAGCGACAGTAACAAGATACGACCTTCTTCAGTGCGTTGTATCCAGAGCTAGCGTATAGCGTAGCAATGGGCGTTGCCAGCAAAAAATAACTCGCCAAGCCCCGTGTTCCCAAGGGTTTGGCAGGGTAAACAAAAACCGGGAAAGGAGAAACATTATGAAAAAAGCAAAATCAATTCTCGTGGCGGCAAGTCTAAACTGAGCTAGGAGAAAGATAAATATGGTATGGGCTCAAGGTATAATTGGTTTCATAATATGGATTGTTCTCGGGACAAGTAACATTGGCTATTTTTTGGGTTTCATAATAGCAGTAGCAGTTGTATTGGGAATTCCACTTATCTTTAAAGCTATTATGGACTCCCTAGAAGAGGCTGCTGTAGCAAATGCTGGCAAAAATAGAGAGAGTGATGAAGCCATTTTAAAAATGCGAGATAACGCATTGAAACAAAGACAAGAGAATGCTTCTAAATTTAAAAATAAATCTGCTGATATAATAAGACAATGCCATTTAATTTTAGACAATGGTAAAAAAACATTTTTAATTCCAGCATATCAAAGCACTAATTTGCAAGAAAAAATGTGGAATATGCTTAACGAAATTTCATTTAATATGCAAAAAATTGAAAATGCTGTTGCAGAAATTCAAGGGGATAAATAAATGGAATTATCTTTTTTAAAAGAAAAAATATTACAAATAGATGAGTATGTTGGTAAAAAAGACAAAGAATTTGCCATGCAATTAATTGACGATGTATTGGATTTGTTACCGGAAAGCTGCGAAATATACTGGAAAAAACTTTTGGCAGAGACTGGTAGCAAAGACCCTATTGAATTATTGTGCAATAAAGATAAACTTTTACAAAATTATCCTGCATTTAACAATGCAAACAAAAAGCAAGAATATGAATCGGTTAAGAAAGCTGAAAATTTGATTGCAGAACGTTTGGGAATTGAACTTGTAGAAAATGAACCTAAAGTCAAATGCAAAACTGGTGCGGAAAAAAAGTTGCGAGAATATAAAGAAGAGCTTAATAAATTAAAAACTACTGCACAGAAAAATATTGTTCGTTTGGAATTAAAAGAAAGAGAAATTCGTGAACTGTCTATTGATTGCAAGATTATTGCCGGTGAACATAGATATGCATTTGAAAATTTATTGTCCAAAGCCGAAAATATATCTAATAAATGCAACGATGAGATATCAAAAAAAGAAAAAGATATTTGGGAAGCAGAATTGGGAATTATTCTCGAAGAAAGCAATCTTGAATATGAAGAATTACAAAATGTATTTTCTTCGCATCCAAAATTCATTGAGCATAAAAGATTAGTTAATGAGCAAAAAACCATTTACGAAGAAATTAACCACAACTTGCAAAACCTTGATAAACTAAACAAAAATGTGGAACAACTGGTATCGTCAATTGACGAAATAACAGAGCAATATGCTGTTGCAAAAAAAAGTGTGCGCAATGGCAATTATGCCGAAGCTAAAATGTTATTAACTTCGGAGAAATTTGTTGAAATTGTTGAATATGCTGTATCTATGGTGAAAATAGGAGAAAATCAAAAATGATAGTGCCGGAGCATCTTAAAGAACTTTACGAAAGTATGAAAACAGGTCCAATCGGAGACATGAATAGACAATTAGCTCAAGCAATAGTCGATGGACAAAGGCGTGAGCGAGAAGAAGAGCGTAGAAAGGAAGAAGACCTACGAGAGCAGGAACGCAGGGAGCAAAAGCACAAAGAGCAAGAACTTAAAGAAGCGGTAGCAAGAAAGGCAATGGAAGAAGCAACGGCAAGAAAAGTTGCTGAAGAGGCAGCGGTTGCGGCTAAAAAAGCCGAAGAAGAAGCGGCAATTAAGAAAGCCGTTAAAGACGCAGAGGAAGCGAAACTGGCACTAAAAAGAGCTAACTTAGAGAAAGCTGTTGATGCAAGATTTACAATTGATTTTTTGCAGAAATTTCTTGAAAAATTAGAAGAATTTAATGCAGCTTGTGAAAATATTAATAATGATGCTGAAAAAAGTCTTTCCGGTATAGATTTTGATTACAAAAATAATATAGAACGACTATTAGCAGAATATAAAAACGGCGTTAATGAATTAATCTCAAAAAAAGACAAGGCACTTAAAGATTATGCGCAAAAATTACAAAATCTCAACAAAAACGAGGAAAGTCGTTATAAAACTTTGTATGCGCAAATTATAGAAAGCAAAAATGGTGAAGGCAGTGATACTCCTGAGAATTTACGAAATCAATTGTTTGCCAATGCGGAGAAAATAAGGATTGACCGTGAAAAATTTTGGAATGAATATCAAAGTGCTTGTGCGGAGATTTTACAAAAATTTGATAACCGGCAAGAAAATGCTAAAGAAGTATATCGTAAACAGGCAGAGCTGGAATGTCAATGCCAAAAGTCAAATGAGAGAATGCAAAGTGATGTTTTGAAAAAAATAAATGCTGAGAAAGAAAAATTCACAGCAGAGTTATTTCCTCCAGAGGAAATGCATAAGGAATACGTTGATATATATGCTACCGATCCATTGTTTGGAGATTACAAAAGCATAAAATCATACAATCGTCCAAAAGGAGTTTGCATAGCAAGACTTTCATCCAACTTATTGACTTTAAATTACTATGCCGAAGCATTGCTTGAAACCCATTATCCAGTGTTTTATAGAAAGAAAAAGCTCATCATGCCTTATTGCATTAATGTTGGCCTGACAAATGGAGTTTGTTTTTTGCAGAACAATGCCAACAGGGACACTATTTACAAAACAATCCAATCTTTTATATTGAAATTGTTGCTGCAAACACAGCCAGGGCTATTAAAATTGACTCTGTACGATAGCGAAGGTTCTGGAAAAAATTTGATTGGACTTTCCCATATAGACAAAAGAATTAAGGGAGAGAATATATTAACTGATACAAATGAACTGAAAAGAGCTTTAGAAGCGGCAGTTTCTGATATGAACACTACAATCCAAAAGGTGCTTGGCTCCAAACATGCGGATAAAACTCTTATGGATTACAACGAGAATGCAGGCGAACAGGCAAAGCCATACCACATAATTTGCATAACAGATTTTCCAAACGGGCTTGGCAAAGATCACTTGGAATTAATTACAAAAATAGTACGAAGCGGAAGGCAAGCTGGCGTATTTGTTGTTGTGGCGTTAGACACGGAATATTCTCCAAAAAATTCATATGACCGAATAGATACATCTGTTTTACAGTCAGAAATGAGCGTTATTGAATCTTCGGATAATAGACTAAATTTGAGTTTAAGCGATTCTTTTCCAGATACTGATTTGCTTGAAGAAATACAAGGGTACATAAATTCTGAAATTAAAAAAACAGGCAAGGGAAAAGTGAATATTGATAATCGAGTTGGAGAAAATAAATTATGGCAAAGTGATTCGCGAGAAGGCATTAAAGCTCCTATCGGTCAATTGAGTATTACGGAATTGAAGGATTTCGAACTTTCGGTGGAAGATGGTTCTTCGAATACTCCGCATCATTGTTTGATAGGTGGTTCTACAGGTTCGGGAAAAACTGTTTTGTTACACAATATAATTTGCTATACAGCTTGGAATTATTCTCCCGATGAAGTTCAGTTTATTTTGCTTGATTACAAAGAGGGCACAGAGTTTAAGGTTTATGAAAATTTACCTCACACAAAAGTTCTTTCCATTAATAGTGAAAGAGAATACGGAATTAGCGTATTGGAATACATTAGCCTTGAAATTGAACGTCGCGGAAAAGAATTTAAAAAATTTAATGCACAAAACATTGCGAAATACAGAGAAAATAGCAAGCAGAATTTGCCACGTCTTTTAATAATTATTGATGAGTTCCAAGTACTTTTAAGTGGTGACATGAAAACATCGACTTTTGTTTCTAAGGCGTTAGATGATATCGGCAGAAGAGGGCGTTCATTTGGAATTAACTTAATTTTGAGCTCACAGTCGCTAAGTGGCGTGGACATTACCCAGACTCTTAGTCATTTGGGACTTAGAATTGCGTTGAAATTAAACACGCCAAAGGACTGTGACCATTTCTTGGAACAAGGAAATCATGAGCCTTTTAATGTGTTAGAGAAAAAAGGTGAAGCGATTTATAATGCAAATGGCGGGCAGAAAAAAGACAATGTTCGTTTTCAAGTGAATTATTTAAGTGATAAAGATCTTGCCATAAAAATCTCTGCTTTGCAGAAAAAATCTATTGAGGTATATGGATCCGACAAACCTTTTGCCCCTCGCTTTTCCTATGACGGAGAAATCAGTGCAAGTTTTGTTGAAAGGGAATATACGCCAGATCATCGTAAATGCAAGATTTATGTGGGCGAGCCGGTTGCGCTTGAAGCTGAACACGCTTCTTATTCTCTGCTTACAGATAACGAATCTAATGTATTGGTTGTCGGTCAAGATATTTTAGCGGCGATGTCTATTTTAGGGCATTCAATTCGGCAAATAGTTCCACAAAGTTTTGATGAATGCAAAATTTACATTTGCAACAAAGTCAATAAGAACAATGACTATTATGGCAAGTTGGATTCTTTAGTTGATGAATTTGGAAAAAAAGTAAATCTTTTGGAAAATGATCTCGAAATTCAAAGAGTGATAGAAGTCATCTTTGAAGAAGTCGAAAAGAGAAAAGTTGAAAGCTGCAAAAACAGAATTGTCTTGGTTTTTGCTGATATTTACAATATGCGAATGTTACGTAAGAGCGGTTATGCTGACTCTCCGCTTGCTCAAAAACTTATAAACATCTTGAAAGATGGACCTGGTCTTGGCGTTCATTGCATTGTTCATGCTAGCAGTTTCGACAATTTAAAGAATATTTTGGAAGTGCACTCTATGTTGAATGAATTTAATATCAGAATTGAGTTGCGTGGAGGAGACGGGTATAAGATTTTCCAAAGCAACGAAGTTGGAATTGAAAAATCTTCACCAGACAGAGAAAATGTTGCGAATATGCGAACTTTGCAGACGAACGGAATCAGAAAAATAAAAGTTTACAGTTTTAACACTTAAAAAAGGAGTCAAAAAATGGCAGGAAGTCAAGATTATCAATTGCAATTGGAAGCGTTAAGAGAGCTTGAATCTCTTCTTCGGCGTATTGATGAGGAATTTAGTGTCATAATGAGCACTTATTGCACTACGGTAGGTAACTTATTTAATAGAGGTTTGCCTATAAAAGATCACACTAAAGTTATGGAAGAATTTTATCGACCATCACAAAATCACGTGAACCAATGTCAAAATATTACTCGGGAGCAGGCAATCCCGTATGTTAGACATCAGATACAAGGCTTGGAACAATTGTTAAATAGGTAAATATTAGCTAAGGAGAAGGATTAGTATGAGTGAACAAACTGCTGCTGAATGGGTTGAGGAAAAACTAAATATGCTAGGCGAAAGAGCCAATGGTTTCTTGTTGATGCTTTCAGCAATGAGTTCGGGACGAGAAGATGTGATGGATCTGCTTGTAACAAGTGACTTGGATATTCAACAAAAAAGTGCAGATGGTGAAACATATATGCATACGGCTGCGTTTGATGGTTCTGTAAAAGCTATGGAATGGTTGAAAAAACACAATCTTTCTGTTAATGCCCGAATGAACAATGGCGATATGCCAATACATTTGGCAGCTAACGCAGGCCATATTGAAGCGGTTAAATGGCTGTTGGACAATGGCGTGGATGTCAATGCTGAAGGCCAAAGGAAACGTACGCCTATGCATCAAGCAGCAAGTACAGGTAAAGTAGATATGATAAGTTACCTGAAAGAACGTGGAGCAAATTTTTACCTTAGAGATGTCGGCGGGCTTTCTCCTATGGATAGTGCACTTGCGAGTAACCAAATAGAGAGCATAAAACGCTTGGTAGAATTAGGTGCGGATATTAACGCAAGAGATGATAATGGCAAGACTCCAATATTTGGTGCCTCGATTGGAAGAAATACAAAAATAGAGAGCATAGAATGCTTGGTAAAATTAGGTGCGGATATTAACGCAAGAGATAATAATGGTGCAGTTCCTATATATTGGGCAGCATTGGCTGGCAATACAAATTCCATAAAATGGTTATCAGATTTGGGAGCCGATATAAATGCAGCAGATAGTATTGGCCTGACTCCTGTATTTGCTGCGGCTATGAATGGTGGTGTTGAAAGCATAAAATGCTTAAGAGATTTGGGAGCGAAGCTAGATATACGAAATAATGATGGACAAACTCCTGCTGATTTTGCAAACAAGGCTGGTCAAACTGAGACCGTAGAATGGCTGCGCCTTAACTGTTCTCAAACAGAAACCAAAATGAATGCCCCAATGGTGGAAAATAGCCCTTTGAAATTGACACAAACCCGTCAAGACTTGATACGCAAAAAGAAAACTTTGCAAAACCAAGTTCATCTACAGCCACAATTGTTATCGGAGCCATTATTTGATGCAAAGCCCAACACAGAAAGTAATATCTATTTGTTTATCGGTGCCATAATCATAATATTGATATTGATTTTAGCCGGAGCAAGTATATTTTTTGGCAGAACAAAAGAGGAGCCGCAGGTGTCAAGGATACCAAAAACGTTAGAGATGCCAAAGGTGTTAGAGAAGTCAAAAGTATCAGAAGTGAAACCTAATAACAAAAACTATTTAGAAATTGCAATCTCAGAACGCCTATTGACGGAAAATGATTTACGAGGATTGTCGAAGGTACAATTGCGAATCTTGCGCAACGTTGTTTTTGCAAAGCATGGATATAAATTCAAATCAAAAGATTTACAAGAATATTATGGCGCAATGGACTGGTATAGTCCTCAATACGACGAAGTTTCACATTTGTTAAATAAATATGAGAGGAAAAATGTTGAATTTATCAAAAAACATGAATAGATTCCTTTTATTTGCTTTGCTTATCGGTTGTCATGCAAATGATTGTGCGAATACAAATGCACAGACACAGCTTGGCGAGCAAATAGTCGAAAATGCTATTCCAAAGGAAGTTAAGGTATTATTGTCGGTTTATCCTTCACAAGTTATTGGTTTTGAAAATAATTATATTGTGTTTGCCGATAGCTCTCGCTTGCTTTTTGATGATGGAAAACAAAAAACAGAAGAAGAATTAATAGAAAACCCCGATGTACAAGATATGTTTGCTTATTCATATCTAAAAGGAGAAATTGAAAACCCTGCAAAATTTCATAATCCGGGACGAATGCGAAATGAGGACTTTTTAAAAAAAATATACGGAAAAACTTCAGCAGAAGTACAACAAAATTTAACAACAATCATATGGTGTCCAAAATTGGTCGGTCAAAAATTACAAATTTCAAAAATAAATAACGTAGACCAACATTTAAAGGTCGTTTCCGCAGAGTTGGACAAACATCCGGAATGGAAAGATTATTTACGTTCTGCCGGCACTTTCAATTGGCGTGTAGTAAGAGGCACAAACCGATTAAGTCCACATAGTTTTGGCATAGCCATAGATTTGAATATCAAGAATTCAAATTACTGGCAGTGGGACTGCAAATGTACTTCTGAAAATACAGAATTATCGTACAAGAATAAAATTCCGCAAGGAATAGTTGACATATTTGAAAAACATGGTTTTATTTGGGGAGGCAAATGGTATCATTACGATACTATGCACTTTGAATATCGCCCAGAGTTATTATTTTATAATGCAGAGGATAGAATATGAGCGTAGAATATATTATGCCAGTGCCCCATTTGCGCATACAATTTTTTCCCTTTCAAAATAGGAGATTCAACAATGAATAGAACAAAATCCGTTCTCGTAGCAGCAAGCCTTTCGCTTGCTATGGCATTCACATTTTCCTGTGGCACAACTGAAGGCAATTTGGACTCAAGCGGAGTTTCAAGCTCTGGTGGCGATGGCTTGAGTTCAAGTGGTAGTTCAAGCTCTGGTGACGGTGGTAGTTCTTCTTCTGAAGCGCAAAATAACGGAACTTCTAGCAGCAGTTCCTTAAGTTCCTCATCATTCAGCTCGTCCAGCACTATACAGGGTGGTATTTCGTATGGCACTTTACCTTATGAGGGTCAAAATTACAATACAGTCAAAATAGGCGATCAGGTTTGGATGGCTGAGAATTTGAATTACGACGTAAGCGGTAGCTACTGCTATGATGATGATCCTGCCAACTGTGTCAAATACGGTCGGTTGTATGATTGGGCAACTGCTATGGATTTTTACCAAAGTTGTAATTCCACCACTTGCGCCGATCAAATACAAACTCCCAAGCATCAAGGTATTTGCCCTTCCGGTTGGTATATTCCCAGTAATGCGGATTGGGATAAATTGTACCGTTATGTAGATGGTACAACAGGCACTTCAAGCCCTTACAACAGTTCAACCGCAGGCAAGGCTTTGAAGGCACAGACTGGCTGGGATATATGCGGTCCTTCTGGTTATTATGAATGCAAAGACACTTACGGCTTTTCGGCCCAGCCGAGCGGTAGGTACTGGTTTAGCCAGGATGTTTTCACCAATGTAGGTGAACGCGGCTACTGGTGGAGCTCTAATGAGCTTGAGGACTATAACAATGCCGTTTACAGCCGTTACATAATGTACAATCTCGAAAGCGCCAACTGGTATGTCATCGATAAGATGGACTTGTCTTCTGTTCGTTGCTTAAAGGACGAAGCCAGCCCATAACGAAACAATGGGCGTTGCCAGCAAAAAAAATAACTCACCAAGCTCCGTGTTCCCAAGGGTTTGGCTGGGTAAACCATCCTGGAAAAAAACATAGGATTGGTTTACTTTCCCCATCCAACTACTCCAAGTTGGAATAGCAAAATGCATTTTCCATGTCCGATTTTCGCCCTGAACTCCGTCTAAGTATTAGACAACAAAAAGGAGGTCTAATGATTTCGGAAAACATGAGAAAAGAGCTTAAAGAACTGCAAAAGCTCGAAGGAAAGGGGAAGTTCGCAAACTTGACGCTGGACATGCCGTTCAAGAAAGCATTTGGGAGCGAAACGGAAAAAGAGCCGCTGATTGCAACTCTGAACGCATGCCTAGAAAAGAAGCTTAAATACCCAATAGCAGATGTGGACATAAAAAATCCATACATCATAGGCCAAACCAAAGGCAGCAGGGATGCGGAGCTAGACATAAGGTGCAAGGATTCGCAGGGCAACGAGTTCATAGTCGAGATGCAGATAGGCAGGCAAAAGCACTTTGTCAAGAGGGCCAACTACTACGCCAGCATGGTGATAGCAGCCAGCGCCCCAAAAGGCGATGACTGGGATTTTGACTATCCAAGCATTTACTCACTGAACTTTCTTAATTTTGACTTGGATATTTGGGGAAAAAGCGACAATATAATCCACCATGTATCTTTTTTTGACGAGGACATGCCTGAACTTCGCTTTGACAGCGTAAATCTTGTATTCGTGAGGCTTTCCCGCTTTGAAAAGAGCTTGGAGGAGTGCGAGAGCTTCCGTGACAAGCTTTTCTTTTCGCTCCGCCACGCCCATGAATTTGATGAGAAGCCAGCGCAGCTTGAGGGGGATTTGTTTGACAAGATATTCATGGCTGCGAAGATTTCTATTTTTACGCCAAGAGAGTACGATGAGTACAGGGCAGGTCTTATGAGAAAGTGGGATTATGGAGCTTCAATGAAGTTCGCAAAGGAAGAAGGCGTGGCGGAAGGCTGGAAAGGTGGCAGAGCTGAGGGTATTTTGTGTGCCGCACGGCAGATGAAAGCTAAAGGCTTCAACAACGCCGTGATATCCGAAGTGACCGGCCTCTCAGAATATGAGATTGAGCATTTATAGCTCAATTCCATCGGAAGAATATTTTGCAGCAACCTGCTGCAAAATCTCCATCCGCTAGCCAAGTGAAGAAGTTTGACTTTTTCAGCGTTTACTATATTTATGCTGAAGATTATGCTTAGAAGCAGAAAACAGACATTTTACAATCATTCGGGTAAGCGGCAAGAGCCTCCACTTAAGGGTTTGGCAAAATTCGTTCTCATGGCGGCAGTTCTTGTGCTTGCCATAACTCTTATCCTGCAAAGTTGTGCTAGGCACCCAGACCCAGTTACAGCCAGGGTTGTCTTTTTGATAAAAAGCAGAAGCCAAGATGTTTTTGTACTGCCGCCATTGGAAGGTGATACTGTAATAGCGAGTTATCAAATCCCTTACTCGCAAAGCTATGAGTTCTCTTCTCGGTCAGGCGCATCCTATGATTGGTGCAACAATCTGAACCACCAAACCGAGTATCACCCTCTCCCTATTCTCAATTTAGGAGGGGCAGCGAGAGAATTGCTTAAAAAAGCAGTAATAGAATTTCCCGGCATTAACGTAGATGATTTGGATGTTCGCTCGGTGGCACAAATCGGCGAGCCGCAATTTAGCTGTGCTCGTCAAGGCAGCGGTTTGCCTAGAGCAATTACTACCATTCCTTTCCAAGGAGTTGTCGTTAAAGCCAAAAAACTTAACAGTCCCGAAGGGACAGGAGGTTCAAAATGAACACAAACATCACACGTAGGGGTGAAAAATTTTCTGCCCCTACATTGGCTGCAATCATTACAATTGCTATAACATTCACACTGTCAAGCTGTGCTAGGAATTCTGGTGCTGCCGCTACAGCTTCCTGTTTTCCTATTCAGGAACATGCTGGCGGCTCCGAGAACGTGGAGTATGGCTCTTTGCTTGATAACAGAGACAACAAAACATATAAGACCGTCAAAATTGGCGAGCAGACATGG
>Ga0209755_10007505_pt1 | contig 11799 bp, 8 predicted proteins | sample TergutCo191P1_FD_187301 | JGI IMG/M metagenome (GOLD analysis project Ga0209755, IMG submission 187301) | Cornitermes sp. P1 segment gut microbial communities from Petit-Saut dam, French Guiana - Co191P1 (SPAdes) (version 2) | ecosystem: Host-associated > Arthropoda: Insects > Digestive system >...
TGGTCGTTCCCGTGCCGGGGAAATCCGCCGTGGAGGAAATCTGGTTTTGGTTAAAGTCGGTTCCGCGTCCCTGCCATACCCTATCGTCGCCGTCATAAAACGTGACAAAGCGATTGCCGTTGCTTCCAGTGTCGGCATAGTATACGGTAATGCTGAACGGTTTTTGCACGTCGGGAATTTCCAGAAAATGAGTTTCGCCGGAATTAAGCCCGCGAACCTGCAACCTTCCCGCATGGGATCCCCACGCTATGCCGGATGTATGGCTCCCCAATATACGCATCGCACGTTCGCCGGCGTTTCCCGTGGGCATGTTGTTTAAAATGCTAAAATCATTTGCACCCATTGGCGGAACAGGCGCACCCCCGCCGGTATCGTTTAGGGCATCGGGCCAACCCAGGGGGGGAGGGGTGGCGAATGTCCAGGCGAACAGCTCCCTCACGTCAATGTCAACATAGGCGGAATAGCCCCCGCCACGCGCCGTGATTCTTGCCGGGCTTGTTCCCGTCGCCAGCAATCCATGAACCGTCGCCGTGCCGCCTTCGCCCGTAACGCTGACATAGCCGGGGCGGCTACTCTCCCACTTGACGGCAACGCCGTTGGGCATATCCGTTACTGTAAGGGTTAGTTGTTCGCCCACGGTAATCGTCGGTTGATCCGGGGTGATGTAAGGGATCCACGGTACGGAGGTGTCCTCGTTGCCGGTGGGGCATCCCGCCAGGGACAGGGCCGCCAGCACCCCCAGCCAGAGGGGTCGCGTTTTTCTCATAGATGTACTCCTTGCGCAAATATGGATAAACAAAGGTTCTCATGGATGCTTCGACCCTGGCAGACGGCTTCTTGCACTTTTCAGACATTGCCCTTGCCCGCAAAAAAAGCTTGACCGATCCCTTGGGACGTGTGAAAATATTTACCAGGAGGGTGTATGAAAAAATTAGGTGTTTTAGGCGTTCTTTCGCTCATCGTCGTTATCTGGATAAGCGGATGCCAAGGCATGGCTCCGTCGGCACCGGAGGCACCCAGGGTAGCCCCCGGAAGGGTTGTCGAAACCCCCGAGGTGGACGAGCTTCATGTGTTTATCGCCTTTGGGCAGTCGAATATGCAAGGGCCGGGCACCATTCGGGCACAGGACAGGGCGGGTGCAAGCGACCGTTGGCGGGTTATGAACGTCGTCGCTGGAACATATGCCGGCGTGGCCCAGACCCCGGGGCAATGGTACAGGGCGGTGCCGCCGCTTATCATCCCGGACAATAGTTTGAGCCATTGGACAAATTCGTTCACCATAGGGCTTGGGCCCTTGGATTACTTTGGGCGAACCCTCGCGGCTAACATCCCGGACAACATAGCCGTGGGCGTGATCGCCGTTGCCCACGGGGATCTCGCCCTTGCGGCGTTCCACAGAACCCGGGCGGAGGAATATTTCGCCCCTGGTTCCGGCGGCGCCAGCAGGGAGGCCAACAGGCCAAGCACTACCGAGAGGCAGGGCTGGACAAGGTACAGAAACGCCGGTTACACGAGCCTTTTTGACGCGATTATTACCAACGCCAGAATTGCCCAGGAACAGGGAGGCGTTATAAAGGGAATCGTTTTTCACCAGGGCGAAAGCGGCAGGGGGCTTACCTATACCACCTGGCCCCAAATGCTAAGGGAAATATACGACGACATGCTTTACGAGCTTGGCCTTGAACCAAACTCCATTCCTATTTTGCTGGGGCAAACGTGGAACGGCGGAAGCGGCGGAACCGGCGGTTTTTTGAACGCCGACAACAGGATCCAGAATCACATTCCCAACGCCTGGGTAATAGGCACCGCCGATTTAACGCAAGGTAGGGTCGGCCAAGGCCAGCCCGACAATATCCATTTCGGCTCGGCGGATCTGGAGGAGCTTGGCAGACGCTACGCCGAAAAAATGCTCGACCTGATCTATAGATAACCCCGGTGCCCTTTCGGGCAGGGTATGCAAAAGGCTTTAACGGCTTGGGTACCCGGAAGCGGAACAAAGGAATAGTATGGGTGCGGGCAGACGACGCAAGCTTGGTGTTTGGGTAAAGTACGGGTGCCATCCGCTGTTATGTGACTAGAGAAGCAACGCCTGAGAAGTGCCAGTTACCTACAGATAGATGCTGCTTGCTGCAGTACATTTTATTTGTCCACCCCAAAATCTAAATACCAAATATTCGGCTTCGCTGTTTTTCTTAGTGTGAAATTATCTCGTCCATACTGGGCAAATGTTTCTGCTGTTACTAAATGTCCGACTTCTAAAGCCCCTGCATTTTCCAACCTGCCTTTAATCCATTTACCGAGTATTTTTAAATCATCTTCCGAGCGGAAATTTTTACTATTATCACCGCTGATTTTACATGAAAATCTCCATCCGTCATCAGTTACAACATCAAATGTCGCAAATGGTGTGCCTTTTTGAGGATAGCCAGGCAGTGTCGTAATTGCGCTTGGAACGATAAGTTCTGTTTCGTACCAAGGACGAGGAATAACTACACCCTTCACTCTGTTAAGCCGACCTTTTCCGAAAAACGCATTTAAATTGCTTTTCTTTGGAACATTTCCATTTTTTACTAATGGTATATCAAATTTCAATTCCGTTAGTGATGATATAATATCAGCATGTTCATCATTAGGTAATTTGGCAACACATTCATGATCTTCTAAGAGTGTATTGTATTTTTTTAAATCAGATTCGGATATTGAGCAATCGGCAATGTTATCCGCTGTGTCAGCAGATAATACATCTATAAATTCGCGCAATTTAGCAACATATTCATGTTCGTATATGAAAGCAGCAGCCTCATAAGTGCGGGTTCGGCTTTCAACTATACTACTTAGATTGTTAGAGCCGATTATTCCAGCAAATGCACCCTTTGCATCTGAATATACATACAATTTTCCATGAAACCGGAATGGTTTTACAAGTTTGACTTCTCCCCGCTTGTTTTTACGCAGAAAATTATTTAGCCCAATCGCAGCATTGTATTCAAGTTTTGTAAATTTATCTAAATAGTGCATGCCAATTATTAAATTCACTGTTTCGATGTTTTCATTATAAATAATTATCTGCTGCAGTTCCGCAAGCGAATCGGCCGTTACATAGCCTACAGCAATATCAAGACGCGATGCTTTTGGGATAAGCGAATAGAATTTGTCTGCGAATGTTGAATATTTTGTTCGCACAGGTGGCAAATTTGAAAATAAAAAATCCATATTATCACCCCCTATGTCATTTCGGCAACAACATATTCTAGTCGTTTTTTTACAGACATTGTTTTTAATTTTTCTAGCTCATTTGTTAAATCAACCTTTTTATATTTTTCCTCAAAAAGAGACAGCAACCTGCGTGCGAGAAGTCTGACACCTTCTGGAGGTACAGCGTTTCCTATTTGGCGACGTACTTCAGCTACACTGCCTTTAAACTCAAAATCATCAGGAAAAGACTGGAGCCGTGCTCTTTCCCTGTTTGTAAGCGGTCGTGGGTCGGGATAATGGTAACCCCAAGTGCCACCTCCGCCTGCGGCAATAATTGTTTTTGCAGGTTCGTTTCTATTTATACGTCGGTATACATGGCTTATCATGCCTTTTACATACAATTCATGATCTGGAGGTATATTTGTAAAATTACCACCTTCTGGTATTAATTCAAGCATACGGCGTGTTTTGTCTGCACAATTAATATGTTCATTATTGTATTTTATTTTTAATGCCCCTGTTAAAGCCTGTCCAGCGGTTACATAAGGATAAATTCTGTTCTTTCCATGTGTAGGAAGGGGATGTTTAAAATCAAACCCAGTATCAACACGTATGCCTACAATAAGCACTCTTTCACGGAATTGCGGTACTCCATAATCGGCAAAATTATACAAGTGTGGTTTTACAATATAACCAGGTTTTATTGCTTCAAAATCCTTTATAATTGTTTCTATTGCTTTCTTTTTATTTGCAGTCAATAACCCCTTAACGTTTTCAGCAACAAATGCTTTAGGGTTTTTGGCGGCGACAAATTCTAAAAAATTGCGATACAATCCACCGCGTTTTCCCTCTAGCCCTGGCTGTTTCCATATAACAGAAAAATCTTGACAGGGAAACCCGCCAAGTATTATATCGCAATCAGGAATAGTTTTGTCCTTATAAGGGTCAATTTTAGTAATATCTTCATGGCGAATAATATCACCAAAATAATTACGGAATGAATCACATGCCCATTCTGAAAAATCATTTGCCCAAACTGTGTTATAACCTTCAAAGTGGAAGCCCAAATCAAGTCCTCCGCAGCCCGAGAAAATAGAAATTACACGCGGTTTATTGGAATCTTCTTTCTTGCTCATCGCGTATCCTCCCTACTCCCACTCAATAGTCGCGGGAGGCTTGCTGGAAATGTCGTAGGTCACGCGCCCGATCTGCGGCACCGAGTTGGTGATGCGCGTTGAAATCTCCAGCAAGTCGCGGGTCTCGAAGGGGTATACGTCGGCGCTCATGCCATCGGTGCTGTTGATGGCGCGAAGGGCCAGCACTTGGCCGTAGCTGCGGATGTCGCCGACTACGCCTACCGAGCGCACGGGAAGCAGTACGGCGAACGCCTGCCAGATGTCGTCGTACAGGCTGACTCCAGCGGGGTTTTTGCGCCGTTTAAGTTCATCGATAAAAACCGCGTCAGCCTCGCGCAGTATGTCGCAACGCTCTTTGGTAACCTCGCCGATGACACGCACGGCAAGGCCAGGGCCGGGGAACGGGTGCCGGCGGACGACCTCTTCGTCAACGCCCAGCATCCTGCCCAGAGCGCGGACCTCGTCCTTGTACAGCTTGTCCAGTGGTTCGATGATTCTGCCAGCTTTGCGCTTCGCCTCGACCAGGGGGCTGCCGACATTGTGATGGCTTTTGATAAGGTGCGCTTTTTTGCCGACGCCCTTGCCACTTTCGATTAGGTCGGTGTACAGGGTTCCCTGGGCCAGGAAGCAGTCCTCCGGAAGCCCTAGTCGCGCAACTTCCCTTTCCTGAATCGTGATAAAAAGATCGCCAATCGCGCGGCGTTTTGCCTCCGGATCGGTTGCGCCCTTTAGCGCGGAAAGGAACTCGTCCTCGCAGTGGATGATGTGCAGGTGTTTCGCGCCGAGTTTTTCCAGGCTTGTCTTTACGAGTGCGGTTTCGTTCTTTCGCATCAGCCCAGTGTCCATGTACATGAGATGGACTTGCTCGCTGGGCAGGGTTTTTAAGAGCAACGCGCCGGCGACGGTGGAATCGACGCCACCGGAAATAAGTAGCAGCACCGGGTTCGCGCCGACGCGAGCGCTTAGCGCGTCGCGCATCTCATCGACGTAATGCTGCATGGTCCAGCCTTTGGCGCAGCCACACGCGCCGAAGACGAAGGCGGTGAGCATGTCATCGCCGCCTTCGCAGTGTGTTACTTCGGGATGGAACTGCAGGCCGAACCAGGGTTTGGTATCGTGCGCGACCACGGCGGGGAAGCCAGACTCACTGGTGCCGTGTTGCACGAAACCTGGGGCAAGGCTGGTGATGGTGTCGCCATGGCTCATCCACGCAGTGAATGACGGCGAGCGAAAACCTTCGAGAAACCGCGTGGCGAAGCCCTCCGTTTTCGCGTTCCCTGGGCAGGGATCCGCTGGTTGCCCCATCTTCACCCCGATTCTTCCATATTCATGCTTGGGCAAGGGCTTGACCTCTCCGCCCAGATCGGCTGTCATGCGGTGCAGGCCATAGCAAATGCCCAGCAGGGGAAGGTCGCGGTCGTAGATCGCCTTGTCCGGCACGGCACCAGCGCCGTTCACCGATTCGGGGGAACCCGATAGGATGATGCCTTTCACGTTCAGGCCAGGCAGCCCGTCGGGCAGCGCCGAGTCCCCGGGGATAATTTCGGTATATACGCCCATGTCGCGTATTCGCCGGGCGATAAGCTGGGAGGTTTGGCTGCCAAAGTCAAGAATTAAAATCGTGTCCATAAGTATACCCATGATACACGGAAACACGGAAAAATGCCATGCGGTACGATTAAGGCATAGCTTAGGATTGGTTACAGGTCAAACCTTTTCGGGAGGCACTTGGAGGGGGGGAAGCCCTTAACGTGCTTGAACTGCTTGTAGAAATGCGAAGTGTCGGTAAACCCGCAGGCCTCCGCCACATCTCCCACCTTGTACTCGCCGGAAAGGAGCATGTCCTCGGCGTTTTTGATGCGGATTTGTATCAAATAGCGGTTGAAGCTCATTCCCGTTGCCCGTTGAAACAGGTCCCCAAAGTATGTGGGATTCAGGCTTACTAAATCTGCCATGGACTTTACCGTAAGTCGCTCGGAGTAGTTTTTCGCTATGTAGCGGATTACCTTGGCAATGCGGAAATCCCCGACGAAAGAGTTGTCCTTGTAAACAAGCAGCTCCAGAAGCCGGTGGAGAATCTGCAGGAACAGACCCTTGCACTTGAGCATATACCCTGGCTGCCTGTCCATCCAGGAAAAGGACAGTTCATGAAACCAATGGATGATGTTCTTATGGCGACCAAGTTCGGACACGAAGGGTAACGGCGAAGGCAGTTCCTCGCCACTCTGATTGCGCAGGGTAAAATCCACCGAGAAGCAGTGCATAAGCCTGTCTGGAAAGGAAACCGCCTTACGAACGCTATTTTTTGGCAGTACAATCAAAGTTCCTTGGGTTGCGTCTATAAGCTCGTCGTCGATGGCGTACTGGGCTTCCCCCTGGGTAACATAGGTCATGTTGATGGTGTTCAGTTTGTTTTCCGGCATTATCCATACTGGCGTACATTTCCGGTAAACCACGTGCCAGATGTGCAGAGTGATGTCATCGTCTATGTCTGCGGACATACGGCCCTCCTGCAACTTTCCAACCTAACACATTTTACACCATCATGATGAAATTTTCCCATAAAAGTATGCGATTTTGGGCATTGTCTGAATTTACGATGAATGGTATACTAGACATTGATGAGTTCACTAATGGTTTCGCCCTTGATTGGAAACGGCATGGTGTTTCAGCGGGGAGTCTCCGTTCCGGTGTGGGGGAAAGCCACCCCCGGAACATGGGTTTCCGTAAGATTCCTTGACAAAGTACACCGTGTCAAGACTGGTTTGGATGGTGGGTGGCGCGTTCTTCTGGGCAGTCAGCCCTGCGGGGGGCCCTATGAAGTTACAATATCTGCTTCCCGCAAAAAAATAACTTTCAAGGATATATATTTCGGCGACGTTTGGGTCTGTTCCGGCCAGTCAAACATGGAAATGCCCATGCAGCGTCTTAGGGACAATTTTCCAGAGGAATGGGAGGCGCCGGTCAACCCCATGATTAGGCAGTTCAAGGTTCCACAGGAATGGGATTTCTCTGGCCCCAGGGAGGAGCTTGCCGGCGGGTGCTGGTCGGTGGCTTCCCCCGAAACGCTCCACGAGTTTTCGGGCACGGCATGGTTTTTTGCCAGGGAGATGTCCGAAAACCACGGGACCCCGATTGGCCTTATCAATGCCGCGTGGGGTGGCACGCCGGTGGAGGCGTGGATGAGCCATGATGCCCTTGCCGCCTTCCCTGAAAAGATAGCCCTTCGCAATAAATACGTCGATCCCGTCTTTTGCAAGACGCTTGTCAAGCGGAGCGAGGCGGCGATCAAGGCCTGGTATGACGAGATTGCCATAGGGGACAGGGGCCTTGTGGAAAAATGGCATAAACCGCAGGCTGTATTTTCGCAATGGGGCAAAATTACCCTGCCTGGAAATTTTGCCAGGGCCAGTATGGACAAATTCTGTGGCACCGTCTGGCTGCGAAAACAGGTGGAAGTCGGCGCCGAATTTGCAGAAAGCGATACCAGTCTCTGGCTGGGTACCATAGTCGATGCCGACACGGTATACGTAAACGGCACGCAGGTAGGTAGCACGACCTACCAATACCCGCCTCGAAAATACACGGTGCCCGCCGGTCTTTTGCGCCCCGGGAAAAACTGGATCGTAATACGGGTTGTGTGTTGCAACGGCAACGGCGGCGTGACCGAGGGCAAGGATTTCCGCCTTTTTTCCGGCGATGAAAGCGTGGAGTTGGACGGGACCTGGGAGTACCGCGTGGGAGTGCGGGCCTCCAAACCCTGTCCCGAGCCTTTCTTTCTCCAGCGCCAGCCCATGGGCCTCTTTAACGCCATGATTGCACCCATGCTTGGTTTTCCATGCAAGGGCATTCTATGGTATCAGGGGGAATCGAACGACTCCAGGCCCGAAGAATACGAAAAACTTTTTGCCGCGCATGTGGCCGACTGGCAGGGCAAATGGCGCCGGGCCGACGAGGACATGCCGTTTCTTTTCGTGCAGCTTCCCATATGGGGGAAGCCGGGGGAAAACGACGAGTCGAGTTCCTGGGCGATTCTGCGTGGCGCGCAGCGTTCCGCCCTGTCCCTGCCGTCCACCGGCATGGCTGTGGGGCTTGACCTTGGCGAATGGAACGATCTGCACCCGCTTGACAAGAAGGGCATTGGCCACAGGCTTGCGCTTGTGGCGGAGCGGCTGGTGTTCAAAAAAAGAAACTCCTCCCCCGGGCCACTGTTACGGGGCGTAAGGCATAGCCAGGGCAAGCTGTTTTTGGTCTTCAGCAATTGTGGCTTGGGGCTTGTCGCCGACGAAAAGCCCTATGTCACGGTGATTGCCGGGGGAAGGCATCATCGCCTGCCCGCGAAAATCGAGGACCTGGACTGCCTTTCGGTGGACGTTTCCTCGGTACAAAACCCGGAAAGGGTGCTGTACGCCTGGGCGGGCAATCCCCGCGACAGGCAACTGTACAATTCCGAAGGACTGCCCGTGATTCCGTTCCGGGCGGAAATAGAAATAGCAATTTTATGAGGAGGATGGAATGATATCGGTTGCGATAATCGGCACGGGTAATATCTCGCGCCAGCACATAGACGGGTTCCTGGCGTTCCCCGGGCGCTGTAAAATAACCCACCTGGTGGACATAATGCCGGAGAAGGCGCAGGCCGTAAACGAGGCCCGTGGGCTCGGCGCTCGCGTAAGCGCGTCCCACAGGGAAATTTTGAACGCGCTGGACGTCGATCTTGTCAGCATCTGTACCCCGCCTTTCTGCCACGCGGAAATCGCGATCGACTTTCTTAAAGCTGGGAAAAACGTGATCGTGGAAAAGCCGATGGCCGTTTCCCTGCAGGAATGCGACGCGATGATCGCCGCCCAACGCGAAAGTGGCAAGCTGCTTTCGGTCATAGCCCAGAACCGTTTCCGCGATCCGGTCAGCGGTTTGAAAAAGGTCCTGGACTCCGGGCTTATCGGCAAGGTTGTTCATGCGCAGGTGGAATCCCTGTGGTGGCGGGGGCATTGCTACTACGACCTGTGGTGGCGCGGAACCTGGGAAAAGGAAGGCGGCGGCTGCACCCTTAACCATGCCGTGCACCATATCGACATGCTCTGCTGGATGCTGGGCCTTCCCCGAAATGTTAGCGCAATGTTAAGCAACGCCGCCCATGACAACGCCGAGGTCGAGGACATTTCCGTCGCGGTTCTTCGTTACGACGGTGGCATGTGCGCCAAGGGAGCGCTTGCTCAGATAACCAGTTCCGTAATCCACCACGGCGAGGAGCAGCAAATCGTGTTCCAGGGCGAAAAGGCCCGTGTTTCCGCGCCATGGAAGGTTGTCGCCAACGTTTCACAGACCAACGGCTTTCCCGCTCCCAGCCAGGACGAGGCCCTGATCGGGCAGCTTAACGACCTGCGCGACGGCCTGCCCAAACTTGCCCACGAACTCCATACCGGGCAGATCGACGACGTGCTTCGCGCCCTGGAAACCGGCGTCGAGCCGGCGATCGGCGGGAAGGACGGCCGGGCGACCATCGAGCTTATCACCTCAATCTACAAGGCCGGCACCGAGGGTCGCACCATAGACCTTCCCATCAAAAACGACGACCCGTTCTACACGGCACAGGGCTTTATGGAGCGCGTTCCCCGGTTTTACGAGAAGACCTCCTCGGTTAAGGAACTGGGCGGGGATAACATCACCTTGGGGAACATGTAAGCCAGGTTTTCGCTCGTTTTTTTGCTTAAGATCAAAATTTGGCCACAGGATCTTGCAAGACCCATATAAAGGGGGTATTATGAAAGCTCTACTTTGTGCATCGCAATTGCGGTTCTTACGTTTGTGGTATGTAGTGGCGTAACACTAGACTTACGAAGGAAGTTTTATGGCGATCTGTATGAAAGAAAAGGCTAAGCCTATCCGCAGGCGCAGTAGCTATCTGCAGCGTACCTGGATGCTGTACGCTATGCTGATCCTGCCCATAGCTTTTTTCGTGGTGTTTCGCTACGTCCCCATGGGAAACATCGTGATCGCCTTCAAGAACTGGAACATCTTCCACCCGACGGTGTGGGACGCCGAGTGGGTCGGGTTCCAGTGGTTCGAGCGGACGTTTCAGCACCCGGGCTTTGTCCCCGCCCTGCGGAACACCATCTGGCTTAACTTTCTGGATCTTATCTTTGGGTTCCCCGCGCCGATTATCCTTGCCATCCTGCTGAACGAGCTTGCCTTCAAGCGCTTCAAGAAGATTACCCAAACCATAGTTTACCTGCCGCACTTTATCTCTTGGATAATCATTTCCGGCATGGCGGCGGAACTTTTCGCCCCGGGCAGGGGTGTCATAAACGTCCTGTTGGGAAGGCTGGACATGGGGCCGATACCATTCCTGTCCGCGCCGGGGCCCTGGGTGGCCACCTTCGTCGGCCTGGGCGTGTGGAGGGGCATGGGCTGGGGCACGATAATCTACCTGGCGGCGATCACCGGCATAAACTCGGAGCTGTACGAGGCGGCGGAGGTTGACGGCTGCGGCCGCTGGGGGAAGATCTGGAACGTCACCCTTCCGGGCTTGCGTCCCACGATAGTGGTTTTGCTGATTTTGAACCTGGGCTGGATGCTGGGCAGCGAGTTCGACCGCTACTGGGCGATGCTGAACCTGAACATAACCATGCTTCCGGTCGGGGACGTAATCGCCACGATGGTCTATCGAATAGGCATACTGGGGGGACAGCACTCCCTTACCGCGGCGATAGGGCTTTTCCAGTCGGTGGTCAGCGTCATCTTCCTGCTCACGGCCAACTTCCTCGCGAAAAGGCTCGGCGAGCGGGGCATCATGTAAGGGGGTGTTGGCATGGTTGTAAATTCGACCTCGAAAAAAGTCGGCGACTGGGTTGTGGTCGCCATTTGCATATTCGTGATACTGCTCTGCCTGCTTCCCATGCTGAACGTGCTAGCGCGTTCGCTTAGCGGGCGGCTCGCGCTGATACGCGGGCAGGTTTTGTTCTTCCCCGTGGATTTTACCATAGACAACTACCGGTTCGTCTTTACCGACGCGAACTTTATCCGGTCGATGGTCTGGACGACGGTTCTTACCGCCATCTTCACGGTGTTTTCGCTGCTCATGACGATCCTGTGCGCCTTTCCGATGATCTACGCGCTCAAGGGCAAGCGGATAATCAACATCTTCATTCTGTTTACCATGTACTTCAACGCCGGGATCATACCCACCTGGCTGCTCATGCGTAACCTGGGGCTTCTGAACAACCCGCTGGTGCTGATCCTGCCCGGGGCGATTTCCGTGTTCAACATGATCATCCTGCGCAGCTTTTTCTACAACGTGCCGGAAAGCCTTAGGGAATCCGCCGAGATAGACGGGGCGAACCCCTTTGTCGTTCTTACGCGCATCTACCTGCCCCTGTCCCTGCCGGTGCTTGCCACGCTGGCCCTGTTCTACGCGGTCGGTCGCTGGAACGGCTTCACCGACGCCCTGCTGTTCCTGCCGGCGGCC
>Ga0209755_10007506_pt1 | contig 11798 bp, 8 predicted proteins | sample TergutCo191P1_FD_187301 | JGI IMG/M metagenome (GOLD analysis project Ga0209755, IMG submission 187301) | Cornitermes sp. P1 segment gut microbial communities from Petit-Saut dam, French Guiana - Co191P1 (SPAdes) (version 2) | ecosystem: Host-associated > Arthropoda: Insects > Digestive system >...
CAGGCGTATTTGGACGAGTTTGTTTTTCGTTTTAACCGTAGGAAGTCAGCCGAGAGGGGGCTGCTGTTTTATCGATTACTCGAATGTGCAATGCTTGTACCGCCCACAACAATTTCTGAGCTTTTCGGTGCTTCGTCCTAACGAATCGCCTTAGTGAAAGAAATACCCAGGTGGCGCGTTATGGTTGCAGCCGGTGCTCCCGGCGATCCCGGTGCCCCCGGCGCTTCCATCGTTTGGCTTGGGGCGTTCGACTATGCGTTCGATGCGAACCCCGAATTTGCCGGTTATACACCCCAACCGCTCTGGGCTTATCACAACAGAAGCACCGGGAATTCCTACATTTTTAGCGGGGCCGAATGGAATATATTGGGCGCAGGCGGTGCCCTCGGGCCGGCGGGGCCGCAAGGAGATCCGGGACAGAACGCGCAGGTGGTATACGTAACGGGCATAGGCGTAAACATCAACAGCATTGCGTTGCCTGTTGGCGACAGGGTGGTCCTTACCGCGACCTTGACTCCGTCCAACGCGACAGTCCAGACCGTGCTCTGGGAATCCAACGATCCAAACGTGCGCGTTGTCAGGCTTGTGCCGGCTGCGTCCAGTAGATTCTCGATGGCAACCGGAGTCTCCGTGGAAATAATGGCGCTTGGCGTTACGAACGGCTCCGCGACAATAACCGCGACCGCGTTTGGCAGCGGTGCCACGGCGGTAACGGCAAACGTTGCCGTAGACATCGTTCCGGTTACCGCAGTTCCCGGCACCTTCGTCTACGTCGAGGGCGGAACCTTTCCGATGGGCCGTTGTCCCCGCACCGGAAACGACCTGGTTACACCGGTGCGCAACGTAACGGTAAACGGCTTTTACATGAGCAGGTTCCAGTTAACGCAGGGCGAGTGGTACGACGTGATGGGCGTGAACCCCGGCAATTTCACGCTGGCGGGCGAAGCTTGGCGCAATCTTCCCGTGGAGAACGTAAGCTGGTTTGACGCGGTGGAGTTCGCCAACGAACTGAGCCGCAGGGCCGGACACACCCCCGCGTACACCATAACCGGAGACACGGTAACCTGGAACCGCGGCGCAAACGGGTATCGACTGCCCACGGAAGCGGAATGGGAGTTCGCGGCACGCGGCGGGACGCTCTCGCAGGGCTTTGAGTTTGCCGGCGGCAACGATGAAAGAGAGGTGGGGTGGCTTTGGGCCAACAGCAGAAACAGAACCCATCCCGTTGGAATGCGACAGCCCAACGAACTTGGACTTTACGACATGAGCGGAAACGTGTGGGAGTGGGTTTGGGACAGAGACGGAGCGTACCCCGCCGTCGATGAGACCGACCCCGCAGGGCCGGAATCCCCAGCCGGACGCGGAATCAACCGAGTGGTGCGCGGCGGATGCTTTACCGCCTTTTGGTCGATTCTTCGCCCCGTAACCCGGAGCAACAGATTCCCGTCCATTCGGGACAACAACGTCGGCTTCCGTCTCGTCCGATAGAGTTTAGGAAGCGCTGATAATCCGCAAGGGTTATCAGCGCTTCTTCTGCCGGAGCGGGCGATGGTGATTTCAAGAAACCACATGATACCCACGGGCCCCGTTGTCAAAGCCTCCGGAGGGGTTTGCGGAAAACCCAGCGTTCGGAATGGGGCAGCCTTGGCGCTAACAAACGGGCTTCCAGTTCCCAATGTACATATAGAGCTTTTCCATTATGTCCTCAAAAACTATGGGTTTGCCGACGTGATTGTTCATTCCCGCGTCCAGGCACCGCTCGATATCCTTGCGGAAGACGTTGGCGGTCATGGCGACTATGGGAATCTGTCTGCACAACACTCCCTGCTCTTCCCGCTCTTTCTCGAACCTGCGAATTTCCCTGGTTGCCTCGAAGCCGTCCATTTCCGGCATTTGCAAATCCATGAAGATCATGTCGTAGGGTTTGTCCGCCTCCCTTACCTTTCTTACCGCGATTATGCCGTTTTCGGCGCAGTCTATGACCACCCCCGTGTTTTCCAAAAAGGCAATCACAATTTCCCGGTTTATTTCGATGTCGTCCACAAGGAGGATATGGAGGCCTGAAAAATTCGCGACCGCATCCGGTTTCTTTTTTCTTCTGCCATTGTCCATGCCCAGGCAACTGCTTAGGCAGTTCACGATGTCCGAGTTGAACAGCGGCTTTTGCAAAAAATATTCCACGTTGAACTTTCTGGCATCCACCCAGATTTTTTCCTGGTCTGCCGCGGAGATAAGAATAATTTTCAAATCCTTGCCGTTCTCCCGTTCCCTGATGTGCTTTACAAGTTCCATTCCATCCATGCACGGCATTTTCCAATCGACAAAGCAGACATCATAAACACCGTTTTTGTCGATCAACTCAAGGGCGGCTTCCCCGCCGGATGCAAGATCGCAGGAAACGTCATGCAGAATCAGACTGGAACGGAAGTGTTCCAGGACATCGGGATCGTCGTCAACTACCAAAAGGCGGGCATGGTTCCAGTCCACCTTTTCGGGAAGAATGTGTTTGTCCCGTTCGTTGCCCCATGCGGCACGGAAGGTAAAGAAAAAGGTTGCGCCATTTCCCAGCTTGGACTCGACCCAGATACGACCGCCCATCATTTCGACGAGTTTCTTTGAAATCGCCAGCCCCAGTCCGGTTCCCCCGAATTTCCTGGACGTACCCGAATCCGCCTGCTGGAACGGGGAAAACAGACGCGCCTGCTGCTCGGAGCTAATGCCTATTCCGGAGTCGCTTGCCTCGATTCGCACGGTGTAAATGTCGCCCTCAATTTCCTCAAGATGCGCCGCAAGACGTATGCTCCCTTCCTCCGGAGTGAATTTTACCGCATTGGAAAGCAGGTTTGCCAAAATCTGAATCAGCCGCAGACTGTCGCCAACCAGGGTCGCGGGTATCCTTCCGTCCAGGAACACGGAAAAATTATGCCTTTTGCTGTCCATGTGCAGTTTGACAACGTTCACCGCCCTGCGAACCATGTCCTCAAAATCAAAGTTGGAAAGGGAAAGTTCCATCATGTTCGCTTCTATTTTGTTCATGTCGAGAATGTCGCTGATGAGCCCCAAAAGATGGCCGGAGGCCGCGTCGATTTTTTCCAGGCAGTAATCCTTGCGTTCGGGGTTGTCGGTTTTCCTGGCAATCGTGACCATGCCTATAATGGCGTTCAGGGGCGTCCGCATTTCATGGCTCATGTTGGAAAGGAATTCCGATTTTGCCAGGTTGGCCCTTTCGGCCTCCTCCCTGGCAAGCTCGATCTCGGTAATGTCGTGAAAAATTACCATGGCACCCTCGTTGATGTCCTCGTCCGAGACCATGGGAATAAAATCGATGTTGTATTTTCGCGGTTCGCCTACAGCGCCTATACCGGTTTCCGCAATGACGGACAGGGACCCGTTCTCTGCAAGCACCCTGTCAAGATTGTCGGTTAAAGTTGCAATAAATTGGTAGTCGTGGGAGTCTTTAAGAACCTCGTGAATTTGTCTGCCTTCGACAACGCTGTCCTGGTGGCCGGCAAATCTTATGAAGGCGCCGGAACAGAAAACGATATGGCTGGTATTGTTAAAACAGATGATAATGTTGGGACTGTTGTTAAGTAGCAGTTGAAGGTAGCGATCCCGTATCCGCTGAACAACCAACTGCGCCGCGGCTTGGTTGGCCCTGGTGTTGGCATACAGCTTTTCCCTTTCGATGTCGGTTTTAAGGCGGCCTATATCCCGATCCTTTCTGCGGAGCTCCTTTTCCAGTTCCGCAATCCGCTCCGTCTGTTCTTCTCTCGTTTTCGTAATATCGTTCACCTTTTTTCGTCCCCGAGCTTCCCCTAGTGCCTAACAGTATTAGAAAACACAGGCCGAGAAAGTAAAGTTGTGGAAGCGGTTTCGCAGTACGCCGGAGTTGTCGCGCACGGGGCATATTTCCCCGCCGGAATAGCCCACCATGTATGGCATAATCCTGCCGCCCTCAACCTTGTCAACGACAAGACTCATTTCGTCATTGTGGTTGGGTTCAAGCATTACGGGGCGGCTGACGCAGGGCAGCAACATTACCCCGTTCCGTTTGCCGCAGGCAAGCACCCTGTCCATGCCTTCCCTGGCGGAAGCCATAATGCTGTCGGAGGTAATCTCGCCTATGGTGACCGAGGAACCCTCCGGCACCTTTCCGCCGCAGGAAATACTCCCGTCGTCATCGGCTGCCGCAAAAATGGCCAGAGTTACGGGCGCGGCGGTATCCTCGTAATACACTATCAGGGGCGTGATTAAGGGGGAATTCTTCACCAGGATTATCCCAAGGGTTTCCTTTAGGTACTTTTGCGCGGGAATCCCGTTAATTTCGTTTATCACGCAGTCGTTCGATTTGGTAACCTTTCCGTGGTCCTGATTGATGTTCTGCAAAGGCATGGTAATGACGACAAATTCCGGGTCGATAGGCCCGTGTATAAGCAGCATGGCCAGACAGTCCTTTTGATGGTTGCCGTTGTTAAAGGTGTGGCAATAGTCGTAGTTGGTATCCGTGTGCGTGGCAGCGCCGCCCCAAAAGGGAATGCCGTTGCAGGTTTCGTCGAAAATCTGGTGCATAGTCGCCCCGCCCAGGTTCTTGATGTTTGGGAAGAAAGTTACAATCAGCGAAGGGTCCCCGGGAAGCTTTCGTACCGCATCCGAGTATGCGCCCCCGATTTCCTCCCTGAAGTTGTCGGTATTCAAAGGCCCGGTCATTGCGGTTTCAAAGGCCAGCTCGTCGCTGGTTAAAATCGTAAGCGACAGTGAATACATCCCCTGCCCTTGCGGATTCGAGCTGGCGAACGTTGTCTTGCCAATCAGATTGAAGGGCAGCTTTTTGCACATTTCCGCGATGAAACCCGAATGGATAAAATCATAGTGGCAGGTCACAATGCCAACGCTGTTTTTTTTGAGCGAGCCAAGATCGATTTGATTTATAATCCTGGCGATACTTTCCTCTGCTTCGTCAACTTCCTCGGTATATACGGTTACCATTTGTACCACGGGCTTTCTCCTTCCCTATCCCCGCATTGCGCGTTTATTTTGTAATTGCCTCAAGTCCAAAAAACACCCGGGGACCGCCTTTTCATGGGCTATGTTCCAAAAAAGAACAGCATCTCACGATAATTATAGTTCCGCTTGCCGTTAATGACAAGTGGGCGCGGTAAAATTAAAAAATTATACATTTCGGCACACGGAAATCAATTTTGCCCCAAAGTGGAGTGAAATTTGAGCGAGATTTACTGCTTTTGAGGTAAAATTACGTGTTTTTGCTATCAAAGTGAGCGATGCTCAGGCCAAAATTGATTTCCGTGGGACAGGCCCGCGCGGCTATTCCCATTTTCCCCCGTTTCCGGTAACCTAGGATTAATGGCCAAAAAGCAGCAGGATTTTTTCGACAGGCTTCAGACCATGACGGAATCCTTTCTTACGCGGCGGCGCAGGGCGCGGCGAATCAGAAAGGAAAAGCAGAAGCTGAAAAACCCGGTACGGGATTGGCTGGAGGCGCTTGTCTGGGCGATTTGCATGGTGCTTATCGCGAACCAGTATTTTCTCCAGGCCTACGTCATTCCCTCCGGCTCGATGATCGACACGCTGGAAATAGGCGACCGGATATTCGTGAACAAGCTGGTCTACGGGCCGGAGCTTCTGCCGGGGTTCGTGAAACTGCCAAGCCCGTTCAGGCCCCGGCGTAACGACATCGTAATTTTCGAAAATCCGTCCCGCATTTCCAGGGGGACGGCTTTCGACGTGGCGCAGCGGGTTATTTACATGCTGACGCTTTCGTTTGTGGACATAGACCGGGACGAGCACGGGCAGCCCAGGGTGCATTTTCTTATAAAACGGACAATCGGGACGGGCGGGGACCGGATTGTCACGGACAGGGGCGAGGTCAGAATCCGGTTTCCCGGGGACGACCGGTGGACCTGCGAGCGTGAGTTCGCGGCGCAGCGCGGATGGGGGCATTCCACGGGCCGCCCCATGGAGCCGGAACAGTACCGGCTTCTGGAAATGGAGGGAAGGGCGGCGGCGTGGCGCGGCCTCAGAATGGCGGTGCCGGAAAACCTGAGCAACGCGCCGATGGTGGCGATTCGGTATCCGGACCACCGCACTTTCGAGCGGGCAAGGCTGGAAACGCTTCGAAGCGCTCTGCCTCACGATCGCCGTTACGCGCGGCTTCACGCGTTGCACACCCTGGGCTGGTACGTTCCGGAGGGCAGGATTTTCCCCCTGGGGGACAACCGGGGCAACTCCCACGACGCGCGGGACTTTGGGCCGGTGCTTGTTTCCAAGGTGCTTGGCAGGGGGGCCGTAATCTACTGGCCCATAAGACGAATAGGGCTGCTCAGGTAGCCCGGCAGAGGTGGGAATGTTTAACAAGTCATTACGGTATTCGGTTGCGGCGCAGAAACGGGAACGCCACAAGCTGTTGCGGGTCGTCTTCACGCTGACGATTCTGTTTCTGCTGTACAACCTGATCCATACCTTCCTGTTTTCCGTCTGGGTCGTCCGCAACGACTCGATGCAGCCCGGTCTGCAAAGCGGCGACCGCTTCCTGGTGGTTTCCTCCGCCCTGCCCTTCCTGCTGAGGGGCGGCAACGGCACCATTCCCTACAGCCGCGGCAACATCGTGCTGATCGACAAGGCGCGCGGAACGGGCCGGAACCCGTTTATGCTGTTCCTGGACGGCTTCGTCCGATTCTTCACCGCCCAGCAGGTCAGCATTCTGGGATCGGGGGAGCATATTTACATGAAACGCCTGATTGGTCTTCCCGGCGACGAGGTGAGCATGTCCAACTTCGTCATGATCGTTCGTCCCGCAGACAGCCAACACGCCCTTACCGAGTGCCAGCATGTGCTTCCGCCGCGCCGGCCCTACTACACAACCGTTCCGCCGCGCGTGCCCGCGCTCTGGGACTCGGCGCTTCCGTTCTCCGGAAACATGGACAGCGTCCTGCTCGGCCCCGGCGAAAGTTTCGTCGTGTCGGACAACCGGGGCAGCACGGTGGATTCCCGCACCTGGGGGCCGATAAGCACCGGAACGATAATCGGCAGACCGGTGTTCCGGTTCTGGCCGCCGTCGAGGATTGGCTTCCCGTAAGGCGGCATGTCCGCGAACCGCGCGTCGATTTACCTTCACGTCCCGTTCTGCGCCGGCCGCCGGTGTGACTACTGCGATTTTTTTTCCCTCCCGGTTTCCGCGAACAATGCCGACGATTCGGCGATAATGGACGCGTTCGTGGACGCGGCGCTGAACGACGTAAAGGATCAGCTTGATTTTTTCGAAGTGACGGAAGTGCCAACCGTCTACGTGGGCGGCGGAACCCCGTCCGCTCTGGGGGCGGCCCGCATGGAACGCCTGCTTTCCGGAATCGGCGCGCTGCTGAACTCGCCGAGTCTCCGGCCCGAAGAGTTCACCGTGGAAGCGAATCTGGAATCGGCGGACGCGGCTTTTCTGCGCGTCTGCAAAGACGGCGGCGTAAACCGGATAAGCCTTGGCGTTCAAACCTTTAACGGGGAATCGCGCCGGCTGGTCGGGCGCGGCGGCGGAACCGGCGGGCGCGATTCCGCGCAGGTTTCGCGCCGGCTGGCGCTTGTCGCCGGGATGTTCCCCGGGGCGTTTTCCGCCGACCTTATCGCCGGCCTTCCGCTCCAGACCGCCGACGTTTTGGCCGGCGACGTTAAACGCCTGCTTGAGTTCGGCCCGGCGCACGTTTCGCTTTACGGCCTTGTCGTGGAACCGGAAACGGTTCTGGGCAGTCTGGTTTACGGAACCGGGGGCAAATCCGGCGCGGGCGGAAAAGCGCTTTGTCTGCCGACGGACGACGAAGCCGACGCCCTCTGGATTGCGGGGCGCGACATGCTGGAAAACGCCGGGCTTAAACAGTACGAGGTTTCCAACTTCGCCCTGCCCGGAAAGACCTGCGCCCACAACATACGCTACTGGCGCATGGAAAGCTGGATTGGCGCCGGCCCCTCCGCCTCCGGAACGCTAATCGGCGAATCCGGAACTGGCCGGCGTTTTACCTACCCCCGGGACGTCGCCGGTTACGTTTCCGCCCCGCGCCCCCTCATTGCCGGATACGCCCTGGTCGAAGAGCTTTCCGCCGACGACCTTATGCGGGAAACCCTGCTGATGGGTTTCAGGTACCGCGAGGGCCCGGACCGGCGGAGCTTCAGAAAGCGCTTCGGCCGCGATCCGGAAACCCTGATTCCGAAAACCGTAGCGCGGTGGCGCGCAAGGGGGTTTTTCGAAACCGGAACCGCCGCCGGGGGGAATACCGGAACGCTGGCCCCTTCCAGGGAGGGGCTGCTTTTTGTCAACGCTTTTCTGCGGGACGCTTTTGCGGAAATGGACGCGGGCGATGCGGGAATCGCCCGGCAAGGTAAAGCCTGACCCCGGGATATCCGGTGTACCTGCGTCGGCCGCCGACAATATCGGCCTGCGGAGAGAGCGGTTTATCCGCGAAAAGCCGGCCCGGCCCGGAGACACATTCGCGTTACAAGACCGGTTTAGCCGAACGAACCAAGGCCCGGTTTTAGGGGCTTGGGACTGTTGTCTGGCGTACGCATTGGACTTATTATCGAAACCCTGATACAATAACGTCAGTCCGAGCCCGGTGTGCGCGGGTATTTTGCGAGAAGGTGGGAAACATGGATCGGGGGTTTGTGGGCGTTCTTAGAAAAATCGTCGAGGAGCGGGGCAAAGAAGTCCTGCTGGATTCCGCAAAGTGCAGGGCGTTTCTGGCGGACTATACCGGGACGGACTACAAAAAGGAACGCCGCCTGATTTCCTTTGCCGCCGAATCCGGGGTGCCCAAGGCCATTGTCGAGGCGGACGATCTTGCCCTTTGCAGACAGCGGCAGATCATGATACTGGGCGAGGAGCATTTCCTGAAGGAGGAAACCGCCGCCGCCGTTTTCGACGCGCTTGCCCTGGTTTTGCGCGGCGGGGAAAAAACGAAAGCCTTTTGCAAAAGCTGCGGCAGGGAGCTGCTGGAGGAATGGGAACGCTGCCCGTATTGTCCCGCGCCGGCCGTACCCCCGGCGGCTCCGGCTTCCGGTTTGCCGCCCGCCGCGCCGCCTGGAACGGGAGCAGGCGTGAAACCGGGAACGGCGACCCGGCCGGAACCGGGCGAAGCGGCGACGCCGGGCGGGAGGAAAAAAAACGGCCGCAAGGCGCTGATTGCCGCGCTTGCCGGAGTGGTTTTGGTATTGGCCCTGGTTTTGACGAACCGCCCGGGGGTGGCACCTGTGGTTGAAGTGGCTGGAGCGGTTCCCGTTATTGAACTCGTCCGCGTGGAGGGCGGTTCCTTCCGGATGGGCTATTGTCCCGGCGGCCAACACGAAACGCCTATACGCACGGTAACGGTAAGCGGTTTTTACATGGGCCGGTTCCCCGTAACGCAGGGCGAATGGTACGACGTTATGGGGACGTGGCCCGGCTATTTTACGGGGACGAACGCCCGTGATGATAACAGGAATGAGATTACGGTTACGCCCGCCTTTGACCGGCGGAACCTCCCCGTGGAAAGCGTAAGCTGGCACTACGCTCTGGTGTTCAGTAACAGGCTCAGCGTCATGAGGGGCCTGAGCCCTGCGTACAGCATAGGCGGCAGTACCAACCCGGACGACTGGGGACTTGTGCCATGGGGCTTTTGGGGAGACGCCGTATGGGACACCGCAACCATAGTCCCCGGTTCCAACGGCTACCGTTTACCCACCGAGGCGCAGTGGGAGTTCGCGGCCCGAGGCGGAACGGTTTGCCGCGGTAACTTCGTGTTTTCCGGAAGCGACACGGTCGGCGACGTTGCTTGGCATTTTAGAAACAGCGGGGGGAGAACGCATGAAGTGGGGCGGTTGAGGCCAAATGCGTTGGGTCTTTTCGACATGAGCGGCAACGTGTGGGAGTGGGTTTGGGACCAGCATGGAGCGTACTCCGGCATGGCCGAAAGGTATCCCATGGGGCCCCTCCGCGTGATTCGCGGCGGGAGTTGGAGCAACACGCCCGATTGCGCTCGGTCGGCGGATCGTTTCAACGCCTTTCCCGGCCGTAGCTTCAACTTTCTTGGGTTCCGGGTTGTGCGTCCCTGAGTTCGCGGCCCGGTTTCGAAGGGCCGGCAACGCAGCGCCGCCGTCCGCCTCCGGCGGGCGGGGAGCGTTCTGGAACGGTTTGACTAACGCTGTGCGCGAAGCGCCGGCGTTTCCCTTGCGCCCGCCGCAATTGACTTCCCGTTTGAAACAGCGCTACAATGACGCAGGCCCCGCCTTGCCGGCGCGGGTATTTTGCGGACAAGGCGGGAAACATGGATAAGGGGTTTGTTGACGTTCCCGGGAAAATCGCGGCGGAGCGGGGCAGGGGGAAAAAAACCGGACGCAACGCGCTGACGGCGGCCCTGGTTCTGGCCCTGGTTTTGACCGGCCGCCCGGGGGCGGCACCCGCGGAGGAAACTGCTGTTGAGTTTTCTTTCCGCAATGGAAAGGCGCCCGTCATTGAATTTGTTCGTGTGTGGGGCGGTTCCTTCCGGATGGGCTATTGTCCCGGCGGCCAACACGAAACGCCCATACGCACGGTAACGGTAAGCGGCTTTTACATGGGCCGGTTCCCCGTGACGCAGGGCGAATGGTACGACGTTATGGGGACGTGGCCCGGCCGGTTTACGGGGACGAACGCCCTTGACGATAACTGGAACGATATTACGGTTACGCCCGCCTTTGACCGGCGGAACCTCCCCGTGGAAAACGTAAGCTGGTACGACGCTCTGGTGTTCAGTAACAGACTTAGCGTCATGAGGGGCCTGAGCCCCGCGTACAGCATAGGCGGCAGTACCAACCCGGACGACTGGGGGCCTGTGCCGACGGACTGGAGGGGAGATGCCGTATGGGATGCCGTAACGATAGTCCCCGGTTCCAACGGCTACCGTTTGCCCACAGAGGCGCAGTGGGAGTTTGCCGCACGGGGCGGAACGGTTTGCCGGGGTAATTTTACTTTTTCCGGAAGCAACGTAGCCGGCGACGTGGCGTGGCACTGGGAAAACAGCGGCAGGAGAACGCATGAGGTTGGGCGGTTGAGGCCCAATGCGTTGGGCCTTTTCGACATGAGCGGAAACGTGTGGGAGTGGGTCTGGGATTGGTGGAGACCCTACCCCGGTTTTGCGGAGACCGATCCCACGGGGCCGGCTGCCGGCGACTACCGCGTGATTCGCGGCGGGAGTTGGTTCTTCTCGCCCGGTAACGCTCGGTCGGCGTTTCGTTACGTCGACAGTCCCGGCTTTCGGGGCACCGATCTTGGGTTCCGGGTTGTGCGTCCCTGAGTTCGCGGCCCGGTTTCGAAGGGCCGGCAACGCAGCGCCGCCGTCCGCCTCCGACGGGCGGGGAGCGCGGAGTGCCCGCCCGTCGCCGCGCGTTCCCGCGGGGTCGAAAGGCGACCGCCTTCGTGCCCTGAACCGCATTTTACCCTTGCGCACTCCGAAGGGCTTGCCCTGATACGGAAAGCGACCTCTCCGGGGGGGCGTTCTGGAACGGTTCGACTAGCGTTGCGCGCGAAGTGCCGGCATATCCCTTGCGCCACGACAAACGCATGAATGAATTTCTCCGTGTCGTCCCCCTCTGCATTGTCAAAGTGCCATAAGCATATCGAGGTAACGCCCGAAGTTGGCGCAGAGCATGTAGCGCTTGCCCTTTATGCTTATTTTGGCGATGCCAACGTCCACAAGCCTCAGCGTGTTTATCGCCATCTTCCTCACTATGTTCAGGTTGTAGGCCGCGGCCTTGTCAAGCGTCCGGTTCGCGTCCTCGCGGAACGT
>Ga0209755_10007507_pt1 | contig 11798 bp, 10 predicted proteins | sample TergutCo191P1_FD_187301 | JGI IMG/M metagenome (GOLD analysis project Ga0209755, IMG submission 187301) | Cornitermes sp. P1 segment gut microbial communities from Petit-Saut dam, French Guiana - Co191P1 (SPAdes) (version 2) | ecosystem: Host-associated > Arthropoda: Insects > Digestive system...
CCCCCCCCGTCGACTTTTTCTGTACCGCCATAGATGCGTTGGGCGATTGTCTTTTCGGCTTCACACTGCTCTATTGTGCTTGTGTCATATCTTGGAATTGGTTTCCACTTGATGCGAATAAACAAAGCGAAAAATGATATAAAATCAAACACCATTCGGACGATTGACCAAAAGAAAATGTACACGATGACTTTGAAACCGACGCGGATTCTGCGGTGCTCGCGGACTACTATGATTACGTTTGTGATGAACTCGGTTATAGTCCTTACCAAGTAATACGAAATCAAAAGTGTAACAAGAGGTCGAAAGTCGAAGTTGCCGTCCGCGAATTGGTTATAAATTAACGCAGCCAAAGGATACCAAAAGAAATATATAAAACTTAAAATCCAAACCGGTGCCTGGGTCACCATTATTTCAACTATGCTTAATCTTTTGAACGTTTCGTTTTCAAGCGTTTGTGCAAAGGTACGTTTTCGTTTTGGGGCGTTTTTGTTATACGGAAAAATCAATCCCCAAAGCATCAACGGAAGACATTTAAAATAAACAAAGAAAAACCCATTCGCCCAACGACACCATTGTCTGGCAAGAATCTTGAACGATTGCGGTTGCTCGTCATAGAATTCGGCTTGTTCTACCATTGTTACTCTTGCACCCTTGGACATCATTTCAAGCCCGGCTTCCCAATCTTCGACAAGCATCGTCCATTTGAACCCGTCCGCGAAAAGGTGGCTTCTGTAAACTCCGCCCGATGTCCGCAAAATTGTACTTAACCCAAGCGTTGTCCGAGGTCTTTCCCACCCCAATGTCGAGCCATAACTCATGATACCGGAGAGAGAAGAAATAAAAGTCGTGCCAAAATTTTTGATGTTTCGATAAGCCACAAAGCCGTCGTATTTTTTATTGTCAAACGCATCGTTGATTTTGGTCATAAAGTTATAATTCAAAAGATTATCCGCATCAAGGTTTACATACCCATCAAAGGTCAGGATTCCGTTGCGTTGTTCTTGGGTCGCATAGTCCTTTTTGATTTGTTTGAAAAGATATCTTAACGCAAAGCCTTTGCGGTTTTCTTTCTTATTGTTGTATTCGTAAACGATTGCCCCGGCATTTCGGGCAAGTTCTGCCGTCTTGTCCTTGCAATTATGTGCAACGACAAATGTGGTGATAAGTTCTGCCGGGTAATCTTGCTTTTTAATACTTTCAACAAGTTGGACTATGGTCTTTTCTTCGTTCCTCGCGGTAATGTAAATTGCGTACTTATATTGTTTTTTTGTCGGCTTGAATTTCTTTGCCGGAAACAATCCAATGACAAGCATGGCAATTCGGTATGCCTGTAAAAAACTGAAGACGTAAAATATTGTCAGTAATATTTCGTGAAGAATATCCATGTTTAATACGCGATAACAATGCCCTTGTCGGCGGCGTATAACGAAGAAATCCCACGCATCAATCGGACGTCGATGTTGGTAAAGCCTTTCGATTTAAACAGGTCGTGCAAGAAGTCCGCGTCGGATTTATTGTGAACGTGCGTAATCAAAATCGGCATATCCGATGTAACACCGTCAGACGTCGGCAATTCACCAAGTTTCTCAAGACCCTTTTTAACGCCCATTGCCATGCCGAACTTTTTGATTTCGCCTTCCCCGTCGTCACCGCAAATAAGTTTAATCTTTGCCGTTGTTAAAATTTTACCAACAACTTTGTTAAGTCGACCATTTTTGATAAGGTTATCAAGATTTTGCAACAAAAACCGCACACGGGTATTTTTGCGAATCTCGTCAAGTTGCCCGATGATTTCGTCGTAGGATTTTCCCTCTTTAACAAGGTCGCGAATTTTAAAACAAATATAATCAAGCCCCGCCGCCGCCGACAAAGTATCAAGAACATGAACCTTTTTATCCGGGTAACTTTGTTTAAGCATTTCCACCGCTTGAATCGCACTTGCATGGGTGGCACTTAATTTTGAACTTAAAGTCACGACGATTATGTTGTCATTTTTCTTCATTATTTCGTAAAAGGCGTCGGGGTTCGGACACGCCGAATGCGGACACGCTTTTGAATTATTCATTTTATCGACGAACTTTTGAGTGTCAAGTTTTTCGTCGTCCAAAAACTCCTCACTGCCAAGAACAAGAGTCAACGGCACGACGTGAAAGTTTATTTTGTCACCTTTCAAATCCTTTTCAAAAAGATTGCAACATGAATCTGCTATTATTGTAATTTTGTTCATGTTTTAATTATTAACTATATTTTCAGGTATGTCAATGAAATTATCTCCAAGTCTTGCAAGGATAAAGTCGCGTTGAACGCCGGGTCGTGAAAGATGATTTCTTGCGTCAAGTATAATGGCGACGGACATTGACGCGGCATTTCCAAAATTTCCATGGTCGTGGTCACAGTCTTGGTCGGTACAGCCAAGGTCGCCGTCGACTTCTTCGATATCGCGAATATAAAAGAATTTAAAGTTATTCGTGCCAAGAACCCGGAACGCGGAAACCCTTGTGTTCAACATTGGGTCACGGTCGGTCATTTCGACCATTGTTTCATTTGTGCCGTCTTTGTTAATTGTAACAAGTGAATCGCCGGTTTGAAATTTCACAGCACTTGGTGTAATCAAGATAATTTCTTCAGTAGTAGTTTGAGTTAACGGCAAAGGGGCTTGGGTCGTGCCGTTCGCTTGGAAAGGTCGATTAAAGACCCGAAGTTCTTGGTGGTTTTGGACGATAAAACTAAAGTTTGGTCGTGTCGTTCTTTCGCCGGACAAGAATATTTGTTCGCCTTGTTGAAGTGGGACGCTCATTCTTACGCTTGAATTTGTTGGTGAATTGTTAAGATTACCGCGTTGAAATTCATTAACGCCCGGAGCACGTTCAAATCCCCCGACGGAATTCAAGACATCTCCGATTATTTAAAGTTCGGTGCCTTCGTCAAAAGATGTATCAAAAACCAAATGCCCGTTGCCAAGTGCGTGCAACGTGTGGCTGTATACCCCATGTCGAAGTTGCCGACCAGCATCGCGTCCGCCCGAGATTCGGAAACTTCGCAAGACATTTCCGCCTGGACCGTGGTCGCCGTCGTAATTAACAGTATAAAAAATATAACCCATGATGCCTTGGAAACTTGCTTCCCAGCTTTGGTTTGCTCCGGCACCTTGCCATTCAAAATAAGACTCGACGACGGGGAAAACCGCACTTGTCGCGTTGGTCGCGATTGTGGTTGTTCGACCTCGCATGTCTACGCGGACAAGGTTTGCTCCGTCAAGCACCAACAAGAACGGTTGATTATCTGCCCAAGCGACGGTAAAGTTTTCACGCGAAAGGTTGTTGGTGTGACTTGTGTAAATTCGGCGGTGGTTTCGCCCGTCAAGGTCGACTCGGAAAAAATCGGTTCTGTGGCGTTGGACTTGACCATGTCGGTCACGCAAATTATTTGGTGTGGTGTAAATCAAGTGATTGTCAAAAATCCACATCGCAGTATTTTCCCAGCCCGCAATCTGCGGCACAATAAGTTCAAGGTTTCCGCAATTCCGCCGACCCACACGACCGCAACATGCAAGTCGATGATTCATGGCGTTCGCGATTTCGTTTCTTTGGTTGTGTGTTTGCCCAATCATGTCAAAACGATAAAGCGGATTATTCATGTCGACTGTCCAGTTATCAAGGTTGTTTAAGTAACTGTTGTCATATTGCGGTGTGCCGTTTGTCAAGCGGACTCTCCAAATTCCGCCGTTGCCTTCTTGGCGGGCGTTGCGGCTGTTGTGATTATTATCGCGGACTTGAAACGATTCCCGACTTTGAAAGCCGCTTGTGAAATACAGATAATCTCCGACCATGACGGCTGCTCCGCCGTTGCCGCTTACCGATTGTCGATTTGCCGGAATTGATGACGCCGCCGTAAACCGGTCAAGTGCGTTTGGAATAATAACAAACCCTAAAAGCCCGGACATGAAGATAACAAAGGTAAGCCCCAAACTTATAACAATCTTCTTGTGTCGCGTGAACCACATCTTCATAACAACAATATTATATCCAAAGCACTCATTTGTCAACAGTCACATTTTCTTTATTCCGTCATATTTACAATTAATGAAACATATTAATATCGCCATTGTTGGAAATGGCAATTTGGGCAAAGCATGCAAGCAACAAATCTTAAAACGACCGACCGAGTTCAATCTTGTCGGAGTATTCTCGAGGCGAGCCGGCGACGACACAATTCCCTTTGATGACATTACGTATTTCCGCAAAGAAATCGATGTCGTTTTATACTGCGGCGGCTCGAACGACGATGCCCCTAAATTTGTGCCGCATCTTAATAAGATTGGATTGTCAACTGTAGACAGTTATGACAACCATGGCGAAATCGCAAACCGCAGTTACCAAAACTTTGTCGCAACCTCCGCCGACAAGAGCGGAACTACGGCGGTGATTGGGGCTGGTTGGGACCCTGGGTATCTTTCGTTACAGCGGATTTACAACAAAGCCATTTTGCCAGATGCCATGCATACGACATTTTGGGGCGGACAAAGCGGCGGCATGAGCATGGGGCATACAAATGCAATTAAAAATATCCCCGGTGTTTTGGACGCACATCAAATTACACTCGCCCGACCCGACGCGATTGACGATGCGACGCAAGGTAAACTTGTTGACAAAAACAACCGCCACAAGCGAATTTGTTACGTGGTCTGCAAGCCTGAAAACCAAGCCTCAATCGAGCGGCAAATCCGCAATATGGAAGGATACTTTAAAGGTCAAGAGGTCGAGATTCATTTTAAATCCCCCGTCGATGACGCGACACTATTTTCACAAGGCGAACTCGTCAAAGGTTACGAATTTCCATATGCCCACGGTGGGCAGATTATCGCGGTGGACGACAACGCAAAAATAAACTTGCAACTTGATATGAAAAGCAATCCCCTTTTCACCGCCAACGCGATGCTTGCCTTCGCGAAAGCAAACTATGTAATGCAGGCAAAAGGTCTTGCGGGGGCGTTCACAATTGACCAAATTCCACCGGAGTATTTACTCGACGATGATGTCAGACTTGGCGAGATTTGATTGCCGCCGTTCAAGACGTACCCAATTAATAAATCCATAGACATTGATTATGTGCAGTATAATTATACTTACAAGTACCGGCATAGTTGAAATACTTGTCGTCGCCACGATATACGTCCATAACGCAATTTGCGTTGCGTCATTTAAAAGCCAGCTGTACCAATTAAGGGTGCTTCGACGCAAACTTAAATAATTTGCCGCAACCGAGGCACACACAGATATCGTAGACACAATCAAAAATGTCGTGTTCATTGCTCTTAAACCAAAGTATGCTCCAACACCGATTAAAGTCGTGACAAATACAACGGCAACAAGTTCACCCACACCAGGTTTGTTAAATTTGATTACCTTTCCAAACCTTTGGTCTTTTTGATTGTTGCCTCTGCGTGTCCAAAATACAAGGCACAAAATTGCTATTGGAATCTCTACTGCGATTGCTTCGATGGATTCGCCATAATAACTGTGCGACCATGCCACCCATGCGTAGAACACGCCTGCAATAATTGCGAAAATATTGGCTTCAATTTTTCCCTTGGAATAAAGCATGTAATAAATAATCGAAATGACCGCGACCAAAGTTTCCGCCCACCAACTTTGAAAGACAATGGAAACAGTAACAATAACCACAAGCGAGAAAACCGTCAAAGCAATCTCAAACAATGTCCATTCTTTAAAATAATCTTTTATCTTTTGCAAAAGTTTCCTCTACTCCATACCAAGAATCGCACGGCTGAAACCTTGGGCATCAAATGGCAATAGGTCGTCAAGTTTCTCGCCGACTCCGACAAATCGCACAGGCAAACCGAATTTTTGTTTAATTGCAACAACGACGCCGCCCTTTGCCGTGCCGTCAAGTTTGGTTAAAATCACTCCGTCCAAATCTACTGCGTCGTTAAAGACCTCGACTTGGTTCAAGGCATTTTGCCCGGTTGTCGCGTCAAGCACTATAAATTTACGATATACGGTTTCGCCGTTTTGCATGAACCGCCCAACCACACGGTCGATTTTTTTAAGTTCCTCGACAAGATGGGCTTTGTTATGAAGTCGCCCCGCCGTGTCGATTATCACAATGTCGTCTTTTTTCGCCGCAGCAGATGTCATCGCGTCAAAGACCACGCTTGCCGGGTCTGCCCCTTGGTCTTGTTTGACAATTCGCACGCCGGCTCGGTTCGCCCAGATATCAAGTTGTTCGGTTGCCGCCGCCCGGAAAGTATCGCCTGCGACAATAAGGACGGATTTGCCAAGCGACTTGTAATGGTTCGCCATTTTGCCAATCGAAGTGGTCTTTCCGACGCCGTTTACACCGACGACTAATATGACTTCCCGCTCCTTTAAAGAACAGGCTGGCGTGCCGCTTAAAATCTCCGCAATGGAATTTGCAAGGGCGACTTTAAGGTCGTGTTCGGTTTTGATGCCTTGCTTTTTCGCGACACGTTTGATGTCGTCGATGATTTGCTCGGTGGCTTCCATACCCATGTCGGCGGTCAACAAAATCGCGGTCAAGTCATCATAAAAATCGTCGTCAAAATCCTTGGTAAAAATTTGAGTAATTGAATTCGTGATTGTCGTCGCGGTCTTTGCAAGTCCGCCAAAAAGTTTTTTAAATATGCCCATTATGCGTTAATCACTCCCTCGGACGGCAAGTCGACATCAATTTTGTCGTCCTCAACGGCTTCAAGTTTCACCGACACAAGTTTGGACACGCCTTTTTCTTCCATTGTAACGCCGTAAAGGTTATTGGCAAGTTCCATGGTCGGCTTGCGGTGAGTAATAACAATGAATTGCGTAGTGCCAGAAAATTTGCCAAGATATTCGGCAAAGCGTGTGACGTTGGCTTCGTCAAGGGCGGCTTCGATTTCATCAAGCAGGCAAAACGGCATAGGCTTAAGTTTCAAAATTGCAAAAAGAATTGCAATCGCGGTCAACGCCTTTTCACCGCCAGACAACAACGCAAGACTTCCAAGTTTTTTGCCCGGAGGTTCGGCTATGATTTCGATACCGCTTTCAAGGTAATCGACTTTGCCCTCGGCATTTGGCACAAGTTGCAACTTGGCGTTTCCGCCGCCGAAAAGTTCCTTGAATACAATACCAAAGTTCTTGTTGATTGTTTCAAAACTGTCGCGGAATTTGGTGACCATTTCTTTGCTTAAATCATTTATAACTTTTTCCAAATCCGATTTGGCTTTCTCCAAATCCGCGACTTGGGTTGAATAATCGTCATAGCGTTGCTTTGCGTCGCGACTCTGTTCGATAACGTCAAGGTTCACAGGTCCAAGTGCATTAATTTGCCGCTTAAGACCGCTTACCAACTTGGTCGCGGTTTCCAAATCGCCAAGAGGTATCCGCTCAATTTTTTGGTCTTGCAAATAGACAAAGCACGCAGAATAATTCATGCCGTATTCTTCGTCGATTCGGGCTTGCATTTGTTCAATGTCAATGTCGACGCGTGCAAGGGCGGCTTCAAGTTTGTAATATGCCCGAGTGTGCTCGGCGATATCGTCGCTTAATTTAATCTTTTCAAATTCAAGTTTTGAAATATCGTGTTTAAGCATACTTTTTGTTTCGCCGATTTTGTCAAGAAGTTCACGTACGGCCTCAAGTTTTGACATTGACGCGACGTCTTGGTTGGCTTGATTTTGGTCGTCGTTTATTTGAATTTCGATTGTTTGAATTTTTGCATTAAGAGCACCAAGGGCATCATCAATCATAGCAAGATTATTAGTATGCCACAAGTTATTGTTGAGGGCAGATTTCGCCCCGCCGGTGATACTGCCCCGGGTTTCAATCACGTCGCCGTCAAGGGTCACAAGTTTCGCCGAGTATTTCATCTCGCGAGCAAGTTCAATCGCATTCTCGAGATTATCTACTATGACGGTTCGACCAAGTAATGCTTGGACAACGGGTTGGATTTTGGCATCGTATTTTACAAGGTCGCACGCACAACCAAGTACGTTCCGATGGTTATTGATAAGTCGTAGTTCGTCTTGTTTCAATGTCCGCACTGAAACGCTTGTAAGAGGCAGAAATGTCGCACGCCCAGAATTTTCACGTCGCAGGTATTCAATAAGTTGCTTTGCCCCGTTCTCGTCGTGCGTAATAATGTTTTGGGCAGCCGCACCAAGGGCGACCTCGATTGCGGCTTCAAGATGTTTTGGAACTTTAAGTTCTTGGGCGACGACGCCAATGATTGCCTTGTGTTTTGTTGCCATTAATTTCCGCACCGAGAATTTATAGCCTTCCCCGCTTTCGATAAGGTGTTCAATCGTGCGTTTTTTTGATTCAAGCCCGGCACGCTCTTGTTTCAATTCGTTAAGTTTTTCATAGATTTCAAAACGCTTGTTGTTCTGTTCACGTTCAAGCCCCACCGACAAGTTCAAAACCTGTTCGCGTAAATCTTCGGTTTCTTTGTCAAGGGCGGTTATCTGGTCGCTGAACGATGTAATTTGCCGAGAGCGGTTCATAATTTCGACCTGTTTGTCCTTTGTAAGTGTATCAATGTTTTCAAGTTCAATGCGGAGTTTTTCTTTTTCCGCCGCCGCGTTGTCGTACATTGTGATATAGGTATTAATTTCAAGATTTTTAAGTTCGTCACGCAAGACGATATACTTTTCGGCTTTCTCGGCTTGCTTCATCAATGGGGCAAGGTTGTTGTGTAATTCTTGGATAACGTGCGTCACGCGTTCAAGGTCAATTCGCGTTCGGTCAAGTTTGCGGATTGCTTCGACCTTTACCGATTTAATTTTGGCGATGCCGGCTGCTTCTTCAAAAATGTCACGCCGCGATTCGGGCTTGGCGGTAATGATTTCGGAAACCTGACCTTGGGAAATTATTGTAAGTCCGTCGCGGTCGATGCCACTGTCGTGAAGTATTCCCGTGATGTCTTTTAATCGGCATTCTTTTTTATTGATTTGGTATTCGCTTTCGCCACTTCGGAAAAGTTTACGCGTCAAGACAACTTCGGAATAATCAATCGGGAAAATATGTTCGGTATTATCAAAGTGCAATGATACTTCACAGTATCCAAGCGGTTGGCGTTTTTCTGTGCCTTTGAAAATTACGTCTTGCATTTGACTTCCGCGAAGTGCTTTTGAAGACTGCTCGCCAAGAACCCAACGAATCGCATCGCTTACGTTACTTTTGCCGCAACCGTTCGGACCGACGATACATGTTACGCCGTCGGAAAAATCGACTTCTAGTTTGTCGGCAAAGGATTTGAATCCATAAACTTCTATCTTCTTGAAAGTCTGCACACTATATTTTAACAGCAAAGTCACAGATTTACAAGCGGATTTTTTTGATTACTTTTATTAATATTTTGCAAAATCAAAAAGTATTTCAATTTGTCGTGGTCTTGTGTTATATTGGAATGAACCTGCTCTAAAAGTATTTCTATGCTCGCAATATCTTCAGGCTTTATTATATTTGTGCAGTTTGTGATTTCCGCCGACTCTGTATCGGCACCGCAATATTCCGGGCGTATGCTGCCTGCACCTGTCCAATCTGATTTAAGACTATCAAAGCCATAAGCGACGGGAACACGAAAGGCATGGTTACTTAATGTTTTGAAATATGCCGCCCTGCCTTTGGCACTTGAATTAAGAAATCCCGAAACAGGTTTGACGATGTTACTTGCGTCGACTTGAGCCCCAATGAAATTCCGAGAGTTTTCACCCTCGCCAAGTTTGCCGTAAATATAAAAATTGCCGTTAAAGGTGCTTTGACCCTGCAGCCCAAAGTATTTGTTGAACATATTTATAGAGTATTCATATGATAAGTTTTTTTGTCTTATTTTGTTAGATTTTTTACAAAGTCCTCACCGCCCACCATTCGGGCAAGTTCGTTTTTAGATTGCGACTTTGAGAGTTTGCTTACCGAGGTTGTGGTTTTAATGTTGATTTCTTGTTTACTTATTAAAAAATGATTATCTGCCGTCGCCGCGATTTGGGCAAGATGGGTAACGGCAATGACTTGGTGAAATTTACAAATGCTTGTCATTTTCTCGGCAATCTTGTGCCCCATTATCCCGGAAATGCCCGTGTCGATTTCGTCAAAGACAAGTGTCCCGACGCTATCCATATTTGCGGTCACGACTTTCAAGGCAAGCATGAACCGCGACATTTCTCCGCCGCTTATGATATGGACAAGCGGTCGTGGTGCCACGCCGGCGTTGGCACTGAATAGAAACGTTACATTATCAACGCAGATGTCGGCGACGGTGAATCGGGCGGACGGCATTCCAAGGTCTTTGATTTCGGTTACGATTTTGGATTCAAGGTCGGCGGCGACAGAACGGCGGATAGCAACAAGTTGGTCGGCAAGTGATTGAATTTGGGTTTTCTTTTTCTCGATTTGAATTTTGATTTTTTCGACGTCTTCTTCACTTCGGGTCAAGAGTTCGTAACTTGCCCGCGTTTCATTTAGAAAGGTAAAGATTTCCGCTATGCTTGAACCATATTTACGTTTCAAGACCTTGATTTCGTCAAGGCGTTCGTCTACGCGTTTAAATTCGTTTTCATCAAATTCAAAGTCGTCAAAGTAACTTTGGATATCTCCGACAAGGTCGTCAATTTCGATTTTCAAAGACTTTGCGGTGTCGTAATATCTTTCGATACGTGGGTCAAGGTGGCTTATTCCACCAAGTGCGGTGACCGCTTGTCTTGTAAGATTCTCTATGCCGTTGTCGCCGTCAAAAAGTGACGCCGCAGTTTTAAGTCCGTTGGTCAACTTTTCAAAGTTCATCATTTTATTTTTCTTTTCGGCAAGTTCGTCGTCTTCCCCGTCACGCAGGTTGGCGTCCTCGATATCTTTGATTTGGTATTGGTACATGTCTACAAGCCGCTTTCTTTCAAAATCGTCGCCGCCGAAAATTTTTAATTGCTTTTCAAGTTTCTTAAGTTCGTCAACTTCATCAAGGTAATTGTTCCGGGCATTGATGACGCGTTGACCGCCGAAGGAATCCAAAATCGCGACGTGGTTTTTAGGTTTCAATAAAACTTCGGTTTCGTGTTGCCCATGGATATTGATAAGAACCCCGGCGGCAAGTCGTAAAATCTCCGCCGTGACGATTGTGCCGTTGATGCGACACTCGCCCGAGCCGGTTGCCTTTATCGTCCGCGAAAGTATAATTTGATTGTCAAGAATTTCAACGCCGCTTAATTGTTCGACTTTGTTACGCTCTGTGCCAAGCGGCAGAAAAATGGCATCGACACGTGCGAAGTTTGCACCGCCACGGATAACGGACTTGTCAAGACGTTGCCCCAAGATAAAATTGAAACTTCCGATGATGATACTTTTGCCTGCACCGGTTTCACCGGTAAGAATATTCAAGCCGTCGCCGAACTCGATTTCAAGTTGCGTTACAAGTGCGACGTTTTGTATTTGAAGTTTGCTTAACATTGCTCCCCCAATTTAAATTCTTTCTCGATGTATTCGTCAAGGTCACGCACGATTTCCAAAAGTTTGCCCTTGGCTTTGGACGTTTTTGACAAAGTCTCCTTGATTAACTTTGCCGCCTCGGCAAAAAGTTCCACCACTTTTTCAAAGTCCTTTTCTTTTTCGATTGCCTTTTTGATTTGTTCTAACCTTTCCATTGTGCCGCTCCTTTGACTGTTTTATTATTGTAATACAAAAGTTCAAACTCGTCACCTTTTTTTAACGTCGTTAAATCTTTACTTGGTTTTGCAAAGCCACGCTTCAAAACCGCGACCGGATTATTTGCTTCGATATTTTCACAAAGCA